>Ga0214923_10001108_pt1 | contig 39004 bp, 38 predicted proteins | sample LL1510_MetaG_FD_177993 | JGI IMG/M metagenome (GOLD analysis project Ga0214923, IMG submission 177993) | Freshwater microbial communities from Lake Lanier, Atlanta, Georgia, United States - LL-1510 | ecosystem: Environmental > Aquatic > Freshwater > Lake | place: USA: Georgia | collected...
CGATATCCAAAAGATGGTCAAAGACGCTGAAGCCAATGCTGAGCAGGACAAGAAAAAACGTGAACAGGTCTCTTTGAAAAACAATTTAGACAACCTTGTTTACAACACTGAAAAGCTTCTCAAAGAAAACGGAGACAAAGTTCCTGCTGATATCAAAGGGGACATTGAAGCTGCTGTTGCAGAAGGTAAAGAGGCTGTTCAGAAGGAAGAATACGATCGGATGCAGACTTGCTTAGATAAGCTAACTGCACTTTCTCACAAAATGGCTGAGGCCATGTACAAAACCTCGGCCCAAGGAGCTGGCCCGCAGGGTCAAGAGGCTACCGGTGCAGAGGGTAAAAAAGAGGATGAGCCGATCGAAGCTGAGTTCCGCGAAGAAAAGAATGACTAATACTAGAGGTTATTGCCTTTAGAGATTCGGTTTAGACCCTCGGGGAAACTGAATCAGATTTGACTCGACCAACGAGACGACTCTGATTTAGGATAATTCTCCGAGGGTTTTTTATTATGGCTTACAAAATTTCAAAAGTTCATGGACGTGAAATATTAGATTCTAGAGGCAATCCCACCATCGAAGTCGAAATGACTTTAGTGGATGGTTCCTGGGGCAGGGCGATGGTTCCCTCAGGGGCTTCAACCGGAGAACATGAAGCTCTAGAACTTAGGGATGGAGATCCGAAGAGATTTCTGGGAAAAGGCACATTAAAAGCCGTTAGAAATGTAAACGAGGAATTAAGCAGGGTTTTAGAGGGAAAAAGCTTTGCTAATGTGCACGAGTTGGATCAAACAACGTTGCAGGCCGATGGAACTCCCCAAAAAGAGAAGTTTGGGGCGAATGCGCTGTTAGGTGTCTCTTTAGCTTTTGTGCATGCCGTAGCTACACACCAAAAACGGCCACTATTTGTTGTGATGAATCAGATGCTCGGATTGAGTGAACGAGATTTACGTTTGCCTGTCCCCTTGATGAATATTTTGAATGGGGGGCTTCACGCGAACAATGGTTTAGAGATCCAAGAGTTCATGATCGTTCCTCATGGCTTTGATAGTTTTGCAGAAGCGTTGAGAAGTGGTTGTGAGGTGTTCCAACATTTGAAGAAAAAACTTCATGATTTACATCTTTCAACTGCAGTCGGTGATGAGGGCGGATTCGCTCCGAGTCTAAAAAATAACGAACAAGCTTTGGAGTTTATATCAGAGGCGGTTCACAAGGCCGGCTACCAATTGGGTAGTCAAATTTCCTTGGCTCTTGATGTCGCTGCAAGTTCCTTTTTTAATAAAGGAACTCAAAATTATTCAATGAGCTATGCGGGCAAAAACCAGCTCTCCAGAGAAGAAATATTGAAATATTATGGTTCTCTCATCGAAAAATATCCTTTGGTCAGTATTGAAGATGGTTTGGATGAAAATGATTGGGTGGGTTGGAAGCAGATGACCGAAAAATTTGGAAAACGACTGCAACTTGTTGGAGATGATCTTTTCGTGACTCAACCCATGAGAGTTGCTAAGGGCATTTCAGAAAAGGTCGCCAATTCAGTGTTGATTAAAGTCAACCAAGTAGGAACATTAAGTGAAACTTTCGATACGATGTTGGCCTGTCGAGCCAATGGTTACACCGCTGTAGCTTCTCACCGTTCGGGAGAAACGGAAGATGTTACTATTGCTCATTTGGCGGTGGGTAGTGGCTGTGGACAAATTAAAACGGGTTCTGTATCTAGGTCCGAAAGAACGGCCAAGTATAATGAACTTCTGAGAATCGAAGAATGGGGAAAACTGAACCAGAAAAAAATTCCCTACGAAAACATCTTTAAGCGTTAAATTTTTTTCGTAAGATAAAGAAAAGCCATTCTGAAGTCTGAAATAAATGACCACCAGGGGTGAGTCCATGCTGCGGGGCGATTTTTTTCGATATAAAAATGGGAATACCACGCAAAGCCATAACCAAATATCGGCGCTAAAACTAAAAATTCCCACCGGCGGAAAAATAAACCGGCCACAAAGGCCGAGCTACCTGCCAAGAGACCTATCGCGTGGAGTCGCCGAGTGCCTGTTTTAGAGTGCAGTTTTAAGTAAATGGGCCAAAACTCAGCATAGGTCTTTAGTTTTTCATTGGACATATATTTTAAGGATACCCTCTTGCGGTACTAAAGGATAGAGAGCAAAATAATGACATGGGGCTCACTTCCTACCAACGGGCGAAAGACCTTATAAAAGAGGGGCTTAGTTTGGCTCACGCTGGAAAACCTGAAAGGGCCCGAGAGGTCTTTAAGAGCAGTTTTGATGTTCATCCCACCGCTCAAGCTATGACTTACTGGGGCTGGATGGAACACCAGTTGAACCGCACCGAGGAAGCCATAGCGCTTTGCAAACAAGCTGTTCTTATGGATCCAGAGTTCGGGAACCCACTAAATGACATCGGTTCTTATCTGATTTTTCAAGGCAAATTTGATGAAGCGATCCCTTGGCTTAAGCGGGCCATTCAAAGTAAAAATTATGAACACCGGCATTTTCCTCATGTGAATTTGGCCTATATTTTTATAGAAAAAAGAATGTTCATGAAAGCTCTTCGAGAGCTTGAGTCTGCACTAAATTTTCTTCCTGGCGATCCCGAGTTGGTACGAAAAATTAGCGAACTACGTAAGGAAATTAACTAATTGCATCTCCCTAAATACACGGCCAGAGTTTCTGTGATTGTGGCATCATTTGTCGTGGTGATGAGTGTTGTCTATCAACAAGTTTCTAAACTGCAATCAGACATTTCCGACCTTAATTACCGCGAGATGACCGGGTCCAGGTCTTTAGAAACCATTCAAGAACCAAAAGATATCAGAGAATCTTTGTGTGTCGATTTCTACCAAGTGGTTTGCAAGGACAATCAAGTGATATCGGACCCTACGGGAAGTGTCCAACCTGATATTAACGGTGAAGTAGAGGCTTTGCGATTGTATGAGACGATTCTTCATAGGCATCCGAACTGGAGTAATGAGCAAGTGGACCAGGAATTGGTGAGTCGAATTTATACGCCTCGGCGAAAGAAGATGCTTTTGGAGATTTATGATTGGATTCAAAAAGAGATGATTAATTTCATTCAGAAGCAATCCAATCAAGTGATCTCATGGGATTCTAAGGAAGAGCTCATTCGTCGTATAAAGCTCATTGATTTACAAGTGCCACCTCCTGCAAGCCTATACGCAAACGAACCGGATTTATTTACTAAAAATGATGTCTACTATGAGAGCTTTCCTGGAGATAAAAGAGTTATCCGAGTTGGGGGAGCCTACTTACTTTCGGCTAAATCCTGGTTCAATCGGGTTTTTACAATCGCGCATGAAATGAGCCATGCCATTGACCCGTGTGAATTGGAATTGAGCAAAATTAAAATTGAAGGATATGAAAAACTTCTGCAGTGTTTTCAAATGGAAAAAAATATAGATAAAAACCAATTGAGAATGGGGTGTGCTAAGAACAGTTATTTAGGTGAGTTATTTGCGGACTGGTTAGCGACTCAGATTACCGTTCGAGCTCTAGAGTTTTACTCATCGAAATTTAAAAATAGTGATGACTTGAGCAACTCAATCATTAATTCGGTTAAAGATCTATGCCATCAAGAGTTGTCATTAAACCCAACTACAGATTCCCATCCAGATTCGAAAATTCGGGTTGAGAAAATTTTTGGCAGAAATCCATCTTTGAGACGAATGCTAGGCTGTCCAAAAGAGGGCTCAACGGGTTTTTACTGCTCGTTTGAAGGGAAAATGAGATGAAACTAGAAAAAAAAGATGCTTTTGTAATCGGTAAGTTCTTAAAAAGATTAAACGTTATTTTTTGTGTTTTTGTTTTAGTGTCCTGCTCGTCTGAAACCAACAAGCAATATTCGGACCCTGAAGAACTTAAGTCTGTTTATATTAATGACTACAAAAATGTTTCAATCGATATTGTTTTTGAGCGAGGCCACAATCTTCACAGGATTCATGCGTTTCACAAAATTCCTATGCCTGAGCTTTATATTTTTCATGATAAGCAAATTTACAAGAACCTTAAAATTGGCGAGGATCAATTTAAAGACTTGCTTGCCAGAGCGATAGACACTGCCGGCACTTTTTTTAGAAAGAATGCAACCAAGGAACAGCTCCGTTGTCGAACCCCTTTTATGATTAAGTTAAAGAATAGTCAGAATAAGTTTGAAGTGGAAGGATGCCGAAGTTCAGAGGAGGGAGTTGTGTTTGGAAAGTTGATAGCTGACATCGAGTACTTAGCTTCAATTAGTTCGACTCGCTAAACTCTTCATCCGATTCGCTTTCGGAGTTCATATTTTCTGTTTCGAAAGGTTTAAGTTTTTCATAGACTACCAAACGACGTGAATGGCCTGTGTGTGGTAGTTGATATTTCTTGTCTGTGACCAATTTAAAGTGCTCTCCAAATCTTTTTCGAACATCTGATATCTCTGGATCAACAGCAGGTCCTTTGAGAAAGATTAGTTTTCCTCCCACCTCAAGGCATCCAGAGGTTCTCAACATGGTCTTATCAATGGTTTCTACGGCGCGTGTGATGACGGCTTTCATGGGGGTTCTAAAACTTCGACTTACCACTTTGTGCTCAAATACCTCAATGTTTCTTAGTTTTAAAGAGTGTATGACCTCTTTTAGAAATGCAATTCTTTTAGGACGTGGTTCTGCCAAAGTGATTTTTAGGTGAGGGTACCTAATTTTTAAGGGAATCCCTGGAAAGCCAGCTCCGGTTCCGACATCCACGATGGGGGAGGGTATTTCAATAAATTTTCCCACAATCATGCAGTCTACGTAGTGTTTGATGACGATGGGTTCAAATCCGATGATTCTGGTCAATTCCTGGTCCGTATTTCTGGCTCTAAGTAAATTATGATAAGTCCACAGCTGATGAGTCTGCTCTTTATTGAGTTTGATATCGCTTCGTTTAAGCAATTCAATCATGGAGTTAAGCGTAGGAGGCATTCGCTTTTCTATTGGGCGCCTATTGAAAGAAGGTTTCCCAGACTTTTGGTTTTTTGAGATTGGAGACTTTTTAGATTTTGGGGGATAGCTTTTCATGAGTGTTCTGAGCTATAGAGAATTGGGTATGCCGTCGTCAAGTACATTGAGCCAAAAATTAAAGGTTCTTTATGAAGATTCTCACCTGATTGCGGTATTTAAGCCCCATCGAGTGTTGACCCAAGGGGACTCCACGGGTGATGTCTCCTTGTTTGAAGCCGTTAAAATCTGGCTGAAAGATAAATATTCTAAGCCCGGGAATGTGTACTTGGGGTTAGTGCACCGGTTGGATCGCCCTACAGCTGGGATTGTAGTCTTCGCGAAGACTAGCAAAGCTGCGAGCCGTTTGTCCGAACAGATGCGTAATCATGGCTTTAAGAAGCGTTACCGCGCCTGGATTTCAAAGGAATTAAGGCCCGAAAGGGGAACTCTAGTACACTATTTGGATTTCAATGAAAAAGAGAAAAAGACCCGAGTTTATTTCGAGCCTAAAGAAAAAAGACAAAAGGCGATTCTCAATTACAATATCCAGAGGCGTGAAAAAGATGTCTTTTTGGTAGAATTAGATTTGATCACGGGTCGAAAACATCAGATTCGTGCACAATTGTCTGCAGTAGGCTCCCCCATTCTTGGGGATAAAAAGTATGGCTCTCTGGAGAAGTTTAAAGAGGGTGCGATCGCTTTAGAGTCTTGCTACATCAGTTTTATTCACCCCACGACGAGAGTCATGGTTGAGGTGTCTATTCCAGAGGAGGAATCGGCCATTGTTGGGGGCTTTACTTCATGAATCATGCGAGCCTGAAGGCAGTGTCTCTTGCTCTAGTTAAAAGACAAGGGGCCATTAACTCATTTAAAGAAGAGAAAACAGATTGTTATCGCCTTTTAAACGGGGCTGGAGAGGGAGTTCCAGGACTGGTCGTAGAGAAGTACGGTGAATTACTTGTATTTCAGATTTTTGAGGGTAAGTGCGAATTAGATATTGAACAGTTGAAATTTCTTTCTGAGTTTTACGGAAAAGAAATCGGAATCCAAAGCGTCTATTTGAAGAACTTTGTAACTGATCGAAGTTCTCAAACTGCCGATTTTAGTTATTATCTCAATCATCCTTTGTGGGGGGGAGAAAGCCCTTCGAAGATTGTGTGCTGCGAAAAGGGAATGAAGTTTGAAATTCATCCTTATGAAGGCTTTTCAACTGGAATTTTCTTGGACCAGCGAAATAATAGAGAGTTTTTTAGACGCAATTTCACAGGCCAAAAGGTTCTCAATTGTTTCTCCTACACTTGTGCCTTTAGTGTAGCAGCTGCTCTGGGGGAGAGTCATGTGACTAGCATTGATCTATCAAAAAAATACCTGGACTGGGGGCGAATCAATTTCGAATTAAATGGACTTAAACCTCAAGACCATCTTTTTTACGCGACCGATGTCTTTGATCATTTTAAGAAGGCCAAAAAATTAGGGAAGAGTTACGATCTCATTATCCTGGATCCTCCGAGTTTTTCTCGAAACAACCAAGGCAAGGTGTTTTCTGTTAAAAAAGACATGGAAAATCTGATCGCTGAGAGTTTTGAGCTTTTAAATAAGAGCGGAGTCCTATTTGTTTCAACTAATTTAGCCAGTTGGACTTCTCAGACTCTCAAACAATGGGTTATGAAAGTGGTGGGAGAGAAGCGAATAAAAATTGAATGGTGCCCACTGCCCGAGCAACCCCAGGATTTTTTAGGGAGCGAGAGTCCTCTTTCAAATTGTTGTGTGATAAAAAAATCTTAAAATGTAGCTTCACTAGAATCGGTAATGATTTCATTCGTTTTTATGCCATCCTCAATTTTGGTGGTCGAGTAATGCCCCTCACCATCAAAGGAGTTCCTATAGAGTTTCCCCTCAATCTCGGCAAAAACAGTGTATTCGCCCGGGGGAAGTTGAACGCTAAATTCCCCATTTTCATTTGAATTTACCACGCTAAAAACTTTTGTAGTTTCGCTATTAAGATTTAAATTGGGAGAACCATTCGTTTTAATTTTTCCTTTGAATATGTAAATTTTTGTTTTTAAGGGGAGTTTTTTTGAACTTGGGGTTGTAGTTCCCCTGGAGGGCATAAAGTTACCTACCCATTTTTCAACTCTGCCAGAGAAAGTTGATTCGAGCACTGACGGGGTTCTAATAGCTCTGCCCGGAAAACTGTTGATGGCCTTCGGTAGAGAAGATGAGGTTCCAGCTGGAGCTGTTTGACCTCCAACGGTCGGTCTACCCAGCTTCTCGTGGCTGGTATCTGGGTTTGTGTGAACTGAAGAGGGGTCTCGCTTCGGTTCCTGTCTATTATTCTGTCTGTGGCTAGATTGTAAACGAATTGCATCAGAATCCTTGGATGGCTTGGCTTCAGAGTAAGCACAAAAATGAAGGGATATAATAACCGTCCAAAGAGAGTATACTGAAAGAACGTGTTTATTTACTGACATACGATCCTTTTCCTCTAATCCTACACCAATTCACTGTTGCAAGCTCGAAACCAATAAAAAAGGGGACCGAAGTCCCCTTGAATACATCATTAATTTAGAAACCTTCTTATTTGGTTAAGGCTCTTCCTGTGGGTAGTTTTTTTGAACGATTAGAAGTTCTAATCATCAACAGACCATTTTTAGCCCCTGGGACAGCTCCTTTTAAGAAAAGAAGGTTCTGCTCAGGTCTTACATCAATGACTTTCATATTGTTGACAGTGCGACGAACATCTCCCGTGTGGCCTGGCATTCCTTTGTTCTTTAAAACTTTTCCTGGGAAAGTATTGCTACCATTGGAGCCGCCATGTCGGAAATATTTGTGTCCTCCGTGAGAAGCATCACAACCATGAAATCCCCAGCGTTTGATGACACCTTGGAATCCTTTACCGCGAGTTGTTCCAGTGACATCCACATGATCACCTTTTTCAAACATGGATACCGACAGGGACTGCCCTGCTTTAACTTGAGTCAAATCGTCAGTGTTTTCCATGCGGAGCTCTTTAGTGAGTGCTCGGGCTTGAACGCCTGCTTTTTTGAAGTGGCCTAATTCAGCTTTTCCAACATTTTGAGGCTTTTTTTCCCCAAAAGCGACTTGGAGGGCTGAATATCCATCAGAGTCTTTTGTTTTAACTTGGCTGACAAAGCAGTTTGATGTGTCGACTACAGTTACTGGAACGATATTTCCAGCTTCATCAAAAACTTGGGTCATTCCAACTTTTTTTCCAACTATTCCTAATTTCATAACTTTTTCTTTCTCTCCACCGGAAAACAACAGAGTCCACGGTAATTAAGTCCCTGTTTATAAATGCAACTTATCTAGATGCGCAACTGTTTTATTCAAAGTTGTGTCAAAGTTTGTCTCTGAACTTCGCATCCTTCAATGGTTATAAAAGCAACAAATACCTAAAGTATTGTAAATACTACTATTTTTTGTGGGTATGGCTTTTAGAGTGGGTAGAGGAAACAGATCCTCTTTTCAAGGGATTTTTGTAACGGCGCGTCTCGATTATGTGGTAAAAGTAAGGTGCTTATGACAATGAGGTCTATCAAAAGCTTAGTTTTAGTTTTTGCCCTGCTTTCGGAATCTCTTTTGGGTTTTGTACGCCCTGATTTTTTTCAACGAGAAGTCCCCTTAGAGTTAGCAGGTCGGGGGAGTAAAACCCGTGCAGTAGGTTTAGCGCCATTATCCTCTTTTAAGTTAGGGCAGATTTTCTATAAGTCCCTTAAAAAGGGTGCAGTTGATTTACAAATTCCTGGAGGTCGTCCACTAGCTTTAAGTGGAATGCCGAAAGTTCCAAAGGTTTCTAAAATATTTAAAGTTGAGTCTGAACGTATAGCTGTCGCTCAGCTGGAAAATGTAGTGTTAGAAGAAACAGCTGTTTCGGTGCCGGTTCCTAAAGTGGCCGAGGCGTTTGTTTGGAATCTAAAAAGTAGACTTACCTTCCGTAGAAAAAACCAAGATAGATACTTCCCAGGAAAGTTAATTCAAAGTTATCAAGAAAAAGATTCTCTTTTTGTGACTGTATTTCCTATCCAAGTTGATCTGTTGACAGGAAAAGTTTTAAAAGTCGCTTCTGCGGATATCAAAGTTTCTTATACTGAGCCCGATAGGTTTGCCTCCATGTCCACAAGAGACTTATTAATCAACCCATCTTTGATTATTACGTCGTCCAAAATGCAAAAAGCGGCAGAGATTTTAAAGAATTATCACGAGAGTAAGTTAGGGATTAAAACAACTGTCGTAACAGTGGAAGAGATTGATAAAAACGAAGAAGCGATTTCGGAGGAATCTCTACCAATGGGTTATAAGACCCAAGAACAACGTGACAACTTTGTGAAGCCTTTCGATAGTCAAAAAAAAACGGGCTACAATTATGAGCTTGCCAGAAAAATTTCTAACTACTTGCAAAGTCGAATGGAAGAGCCGAGTGCACTTAAGTATGTAACGATCCTTGGAGGAGCGGGGGATGTCCCTCCCAGTTATTACTACGCTTACAATACAGACGTTGGAAGAAACTTTACACCGACTGATGCCTGTTATGGAGCCAATAAAAAGTGCTTAGAGCCTAAAGTTGCAGTTGGGAGATTGCCTTTAAGTAATGAAGACGAAGTGAAAAGTTACATCGAAAAAGTGGATGCTTGGATAAAGTTTTCTAATGAAAGCTCTGAAGAGTTGACTTTGTTTGGAGGCAAAGCTTTTCCCGGATCTGAAGTTTATGTAGGTGAACTAAGCGCTCTTACCACTATCCAGGATATGAAGTCTGATTGGAGTGGGGTTAGAAAAAACTTTAAAACCCAAAAAAAATATTCAAAGGCAAAAATGTTGGAGTGGTTTAGAGGCGAGGCCGAGACTCCATTCTCTTATCATGTGGATCATGGCCAGGGAAATGAGCTCTTTGTGAATAGTGATTCCATAACTTCGAAAGACATTGCAGCTTTGGTTCCTTCTCCTCGTTTTCGGCCATCTCTCATGGTTTCTATTAGCTGTTCTAATGGTGCTTTTGACGAGGCTCTAACGAATGAATCTATTTATGTGGATAATTTTAAAGGCGAGCTCTCTGTGGGAACCAATTTAGTCAAATCAAAGGCAGGAGTTGTGGCTTATTTAGGTTCGGCTCGTCCCGCAACTGGAATGCCGATTTACCAGATCGATGAATTTGGGAACCTCGATTTGACCGGTTCTAATTATGGGCTACAGATTCTGGAAAGTTTTTTTCATAAGTATGGGGTTTTGCGACAAGGTAGGCTGGGAGATTTTTCTCTTAAAGCTCTTCAAGCGTTTGTATTTGAGAACGGTAATAATCTTGAAATGGATCAAAATGCTTGGAGTTATTTTATCACTGAGCTTTTGGGAGACCCGGTAATTCCGTTGCCCAACCGTTCAAAACACGATGAGGGTTTTGCTCTGGGGAGATCTATTTTAAAACTTGATAATTCTGCTGGTTTTGGCTTTCCTATTCTTCACTCGAAAGAAATCTCTAGCGACACGTTTCCCCTGTCTTTGGTGCAAGCTGTCGAGGCGAGTTTGTTTAAGGTTTTAGAGGACGACAACGGTCGATATACTGGAGAGGAATTGATTGCTGCTCAAAAAATTAATGTTTCTGAGGTCTCTCAATTTTCTCTGGGCCCCCAAAAAAATCTAACGGATGGCACTTATTTTTTAAGGCTTGAGAATGCCGTAGGGGTACCTCGAGAAAGGCAGATTTACTTCAAAGTAGATTGAAGCCTCAAGAGCCGGGTTTTACTGCTCTAAGGAATCTCTCTAAAAATTCAGAGTCGGTTTCTTTGGATGATTCCTTCGATTCCACGTCAAGCTCTTTAGTGATCTCGATAAAACGCTCTTCGCTTTCAACGCCTTCTTTTATTTTTTCCATGTAGCTTTCAGGGTATTTTTTAGCCAGTTTATCGACGAAGTGGTTAAGTCTCGCTTCAGCTTTTAACTGGTCGTTAAGTTTAATTCGTTTCCAATTGCTTAAATAGTGCAGGCGACAATACCCAGAAGTTTCGGCAGGGTGACCACATTTGCCCTGAGCACAGGCTTTCTTTCCCGATTGTTTTGAGGGAGTGACTACTTTCTTTGCAGTTTTAGGCTCTTTTTTTCGTGCGCTTTTCATAACTGTATCTCCTCTTTTCACCCTAACAGTAAATTGTGGAGGAAATATGAAGAGATTATGAAAATAGAATTGCAGATATAAATTGGGGAATAAAAAGTATCTACCTTTAGATTTAGGCTCGAGCTCTTGCGGGATTCAAATTAACGGACTGGCTTGCCTCGTTTTTTAGAAGTTTTCTTAAAGTGAGAAGCTCACCGAGGCATTCAAAACTTAAATTGATTAAATCATAGGTAGAGGTGGAGCTTTTACCCAAGCTCCGCTTTCTAAACGGAATTTTAACTTCAATAATTCTCTGAGGCGTCTCTTTGCTGATGTAAATAGATAGAGCCAGGTTGATGTATCTCCAACCCGGAGGCAAGTTCCGCAAGAAATGGCTGACTGGCTCTTTTTTAAAGAGACGAAAAGGCACATTAGGGTCTTGAAGATTAACTCCGCAGATCCAATGGGTTAACCTTCGTAGAACCGAGGAGAAAAGTCTTCTAGGGAAACTGTCTAAACGATGGGTTCGGTGTGCTACCACCATTCGATGGTTAGCTTTCACTTCCCAAAGTCGGGCGAAATCCTCGGGTTCATATCGGCCATTAAGATCACATTGCAGTATATATTGCCCTCGGGCTAGCGAATACCCACGTCGGATCGCTTGACTATGGCCGGTGTTGAGCTGATGAATCACCCTAAGTTGGGGGAGTTCGCGCCGAAGCTTGTCTAAAACTCTACCTGTTCCATCTAAAGAACCATCATTAATGACAATAATTTCGTAATTTAACCCCATTTCAATAAGATTCTGATTCCAGTCCAATAGAACAGTCTCCACGATGTCACCTTCATTGAAGACTGGCATCACGATAGAAATGTCGATTGGGCTTTTTTCAGAGCGGTCAGCAATGCGGTCAAAAGGATAATATCTATTTTCCATAATCTTTTAGTTAATGGGTAAAGACTATTGAAAATTATACCTTTTTTTAAAAGGATTCAAAAGGGAGAGTCTCTTGACGCAGTTATAAATGAGAAGTACCTTAGGGGCACTTTGAAATGAAATCTACCGATTCATTACAGGAAGGGCTAACATTTGATGACGTCCTTCTTGTGCCTCGGTTTTCCGAGGTCTTACCCACTGAAGTTGCAACAGAGACCCAATTAACCCCCCTCATTCAGCTAAAGATTCCGATCGTTTCCGCGGCAATGGATAAAGTCACGGAGAGTCAAACAGCTATTGTGATGGCGCGACATGGTGGGGCTGGCGTTATTCACCGAAACCTATCCCCTGAAGCCCAGGCATTTGAAGTTGAGAAAGTTAAAAAAAGTGAGAGTGGGATGATTCTGGATCCGATTACGCTCGAGGCTTCTCAAACGGTTCAAGATGCGGTTTCCTCCATGAAGAAAAATGGAATCTCCGGGTTCCCCATTGTCGAGGCTGGAAAATTAGTGGGTATTGTGACCAACCGGGACCTTAGGTTTGAAGAGAACTTAAAGCGATCGATTAGAGAGGTCATGACCCCGGCCGAACGCTTAGTCACCGGCCACGATTCAATTTCAATGGCCGATGCAGTTAAACTCATGCATAAACATCGAATTGAGAAGCTGCCAATCGTTGATAAAAACTTCAGTCTTAAGGGGCTTATTACCATTAAAGACATGATGAAGACGATCAAGCATCCGCTGGCCAATCGGGATGAAAAGGGACGTTTAAGATGTGGTGCTGCAGTAGGCGTGGGTAGAGAGGCCCAGCTTCGAGTTGAGTTACTCAACAAAGCGGGAGTTGATTTTGTAGCTGTGGACACGGCTCATGGAGATTCCAAAGCTGTTTTAGAGATCGTGAAGTGGATTAAACAGAACTATAAGGGACTTGCAGTGATTGCTGGAAATGTAGCAACAGCTGACGGAGCTACCCATCTTTTTGAGGCAGGAGCCGATGCGATTAAAGTGGGAATGGGTTCGGGCTCCATTTGTACGACTCGTGTGATAGCTGGAGTAGGGCTGCCACAGTTTACTGCGATTCGCAATTGTGCCCCTGTTGCTAAAAAATTTGGTAAATGCCTTATCGCGGATGGAGGAATTAAATATTCCGGTGATATTGTGAAGGCTTTGGCTGCCGGAGCTGATGTTGTCATGATCGGGAGTCTGTTCGCTGGAACTGATGAAGCTCCTGGTGAGATCGTGTTTTATCAAGGGCGAACTTATAAAAGTTACCGTGGTATGGGTTCTCTTGAAGCGATGAGAGAGGGGAACCGAGATAGGTATGGACAGGGTACTGTGGACTCTCACGAACTTGTCCCCGAAGGTATCGAGGGTATGGTTCCCTATCGAGGGGAATTGGCCCAAGTAGTTTTTCAACTTGTGGGGGGGGTTAGAGCAGGGCTGGGCTACTTGGGATGTAAAAACTTATTGGAGCTAAGGGACAAAGCTGAGTTTGTTAGGATCTCTCCGCAAGGATTGCGAGAGTCTCACGTTCACGATGTCTACGTGACCAAAGAAGCGCCTAATTACCGACCCAATGACTAAATTAGAGCCCATACACGAAGTCCCAGTAGTCATCCTTGATTTTGGTTCTCAATTTACTCAACTCATTGCTCGAGCTGTGAGAGGGCTTGGGGTTTACTGCGAAATTGAGCCTTATTCAATAAGCCTTCAAAGGCTTAGAGCGAAAAATCCTAAAGCCATTATTCTTTCAGGAGGACCTGCGAGTGTGAAAACTCAAGCGGCTCCTAAAATTGGCAAAGCTTTATTTGAATGGAACCTGCCCACTCTCGGTATTTGTTACGGGATGCAGTTAATTTCTTTCCTTAAGCAGGGGAAACTGGAAAGTGGAAAAGCCAGAGAGTACGGTTTTTGTGAGGTTCAGGTTTTAGAAAACTCAGGGCTTTTTCAAGGCTTCCGACGCGGGGAAAAATTACCTGTCTGGATGAGCCATGGGGATAGCGTTGGAGAAGTTCCAGACGGAGGTAAAGTTACTGCTGAAAGTGAAAAATGTGTTGTTGCATTTGAATATCAAAACTTACATGCCATCCAATTTCATCCCGAGGTAGCTCACACTCCTATTGGGACTCAAGTTCTTTCAAATTTCCTGTTTAAAGTTGCGAAACTTGAGTCTAATTGGAAAATGGAAAATTTTTTAGAAACTCATAGAAGGCAAATTCTAGAGCGGATAGGGAATTCTCAAGTGGTAGGCGGGGTTAGTGGGGGAGTAGATTCAACCGTATTGGCAGTGTTTTTGGGAAAGGTCTTGGGAAAAAGATTTCACCCAATCCTTGTAGATAACGGACTTCTCAGAAAAAATGAAGCTAAGGAAGTTTTTGAATTCCTCAAAAAGCAAGGTGTGAACCTAAAAGTCATTGATGCGAGTCAAATTTTTCTTTCAAAATTAAAGGGCATTACCGATCCAGAGAAGAAACGGAAAATTATTGGAAAAACATTTATCGAGATTTTTGAACGGGAATGCAAAAAAATTAAAGATGCGAAGTTTTTAGCACAGGGTACTTTGTATCCCGATGTGATTGAAAGTGTTTCGGTTAAGGGCCCAAGTCATACGATTAAAACTCATCACAACGTGGGGGGGCTACCCAAAGAGATGAAGTTAAAGCTGATTGAGCCTTTTAGAGAGTTGTTTAAAGATGAGGTTCGAGCTTTGGGAAGAGAATTAGGAATCCCAGAAGAGGTTCTTGGACGTCATCCTTTCCCTGGACCCGGCCTCGCGGTCAGAATTTTGGGTACGATTACACCTGAGCGACTTAAACTTCTCCGTCAGGCTGATGCTATTTTTATTGAGGAATTGCACGATAAAAAGCTTTATCGCGAGATTTGGCAGGCTTTTGCGGTCTTATTGCCAGTTCAAACTGTCGGAGTTATGGGAGATGCCAGAACTTATGAATCGGTAGTATCATTGAGAGCCGTTACTAGCCGGGATGGGATGACCGCTGACTGGTATGATTTTGAAAAGAGCGCGTTGGGACGAATCGCCAATCGGATTATTAACGAGGTTCCTGGAATTAATCGGGTGGTGTATGACGTTTCTTCTAAACCCCCGGCGACTATTGAGTGGGAGTAGCTGATGTCTAAAAATAAAATTGAACCCGTTTTTTGTTCTGAGGCTCCTGAGCCCTTGGGAAATTATTCTCATGCGGTGGTTTGCGGTGACTTGGTCTACGTGTCGGGAATTGCATCGAGAGATTTTGTGACCAACCAAGTGCCGGGGCTAGTTATGAGCGAAGAAGGAAAAAAAATAGCCTATGACATTCGCCTCGAAACAGAAGCCACTTTAGAAAATATAAAAAAAATTCTAAGTGCTTCAGGGACAGATCTGGAGCATGTGATTGAGGTAAATACATTTCTTTTAGATATGCGGGATTTTAAAGCCTATAACGAAGTGTTTGCTCGTTATTTCCCAGTTCATAGACCCGCTAGGACCACTTTGGGGGTGGCAGGACTCCCGGGAAATATATCGATTGAGATGAAAGTGATTGCTGCAAAAAAATAGGATTATGGAAACACAATTTAAAAAACTTGAAGAAGAGATTGTGTCGGGAAAAGATGTGATCGTTCCCGATTTTTTGCGAACCTGGCTTTCGAAGCCCAAACTTAATTTTATTGGAAATCAATGGTGTGAATCCAATTCAAAAAAAGTTTTTTGTAATACGAATCCTGCGACAGAGGAAGATTTGTCCTGGATCGTGATGTCTGACAAAGTTGATGTTGAAAAAAGTATAAGAACTGCTCGGGAGGCCTTTGACCGCGGTGATTGGTCTAAACTGAGTCAAAAAGAGAGAGCCATCATCTTAAGAAAATTGGGCGATTTGATTTTGGAACATCGAGCTCCTTTAGCCATCTTAGAAAGCCTAGATACAGGAAAACCGATTTTTGAAACCTTTGAAGGTGATATCCCTAGGGCTGCTAGTAACTTCCATTTTTTTGCTGAGTTTGCTGAAAATGAGGAGACATTAAAATTTCAAAATGGAAAAGATGATCATACTGCGTTTCGAGAGCCACTTGGAGTTGTAGCCTTAATCACCCCTTGGAATCTTCCACTCTATTTGGAGACTTGGAAAATTGCTCCAGCACTTATGATGGGTAACAGTGTCATTTTAAAACCTTCAGAGCTAACACCTCTTACGGCCTGTTATTTTGCTGAGTTGACATTAAAGGCAGGGCTTCCCCTGGGTATCTTTAATGTGATTCACGGATTTGGTGAAAAAGCCGCGGGTGAGTTTTTAGTGAGCGATTTAGGTATTGATGCTATTTCGTTTACTGGCGAGACATCTACGGGGCGAGCCATCATGCGATCGGCTGCTGTAGGGCCGACTCGTGTTTCCTTTGAATTGGGGGGCAAGGGTGCCAGTGTAGTTTTTGAGGACGCTGATTTGGAAGCTGCTGTTCAAGAAACTTTAAGGGCTGGATTCCGAAATCAGGGACAAATTTGTCTTGCGACTCCTAGAGTTTTTGTTCATGAGAAAGTGTACTCCCAGTTTAGGGATCTGTTTGTCGAAAAAGTGAAACAGATCAAGGTCGGGAATCCACTTAACTACACGACACGCATGGGCTCTTTGATTGGCAGAGAACATTGGGAAAAAGTGATGAGTTATGTGTGCCGGGTTGAGGCCCCTATGAAAATTTTGACCGGAGGAGATCGGCCGCGTGAGATCAAACGAGGTGCATTTTTATCACCTACAATTATAGAGAATGCCCCTTTGGAGCATGCGATTAGCCGTGAGGAGATCTTTGGACCGGTAGTGACGTTGTATTCTTTCCAAGATGAAAATAAAGTGATCGATGAAATCAATTCAACGCAATATGGGCTTTCTGCTTCGATATGGACTGAAGACATAAACCGGGCTCAAAGAGTTTCAAAAGCCATTCACGCGGGTTTGGTTTGGATTAACTGTTGGTTTGCGAGAGATTTAAGGGTGCCCTTCGGGGGGCAGAAGAGAAGCGGGGTAGGACGCGAAGGCGGCAAACACAGTTTAGATTTTTTTAGTGAGTGGAAAAGTGTTTGTTTAAGGAGAAAAGATTAAATGGGACTAACTCAAAATCAGCTGTTAGAAATCGCTGATAAACTTGATAAGGCCGAGGCCACTTGCATACCGATAGAGCCTTTAGTGGATTCCTATGCAGGAATGGAAGAAAAGGATGCCTATCAAATTCAGTGGATGGTGGCCTCTAGAGCCTTAAGAGCGCAACGCCGCTTAATGGGCTACAAGGTTGGTTTGACGAGTTTAGAAGCTCAAAAATATTTTAAAGTTTTTGAGCCAGACTATGGTCACCTTTTCGATTCAATGGCAGTCAACGAAGATAGCGAGATTGATTTATCGAAATTGATTCAGCCCAAAATTGAAGGGGAGATTGCTTTTGTTCTAGGCCGTGATCTTAAAGGGCCAGGTATTACTCCATCTCAAGTTATACGGGCTATTGAATATGTCACTACAAGTTTTGAAGTGATTGATAGTCGAATAAAGAATTGGAAAATTACTGCTAAAGATACCATTGCCGATAATGGTTCTTCGGCCAGATATGTGTTGGCCGGCCAAAAGACAAAGCTTGAAACAGTGGCGCTTCCTCACTTGGGCATGGCACTCTATAAAAATAATGAAGTTGCAGTAACTGGGTCCGGAGCTGCAGTCATGGGAAATCCCATCAACGCCATAGTGTTTTTAGCAAATACGTTGGGAAAACATGACCGAGCACTGTTAGAAGGGCAAGTGATCTTATCTGGAAGCATCGGGGGAATGGTAGCGATGGGCCCGGGTGATTATTTCACTGTTGAGATACAAAAATTAGGGAGAGCGACTGTCCGATGCAGAGGGGAATCCAATGAATAAACAGGCCATTGCAGAAGCACTCAGACAAGCTCTGGTAACCCAGACACCGATTGCACAAATTAGTAAAAGTGAACCTAATTTTTCATTAAGTGATGCCATCGAAATACAAGAAATTGGCTTTAATCTCGCGCAAACCGTAGGAGAGAAACTCGCGGGTTATAAAATGGGGCTGACTTCCAAAGCTAAGCAGAGAGATGTGAATGTTTTTGAGCCGATACATGGGTATATTCTCAAGAGTTTTGAAATCCCTAAGAACGGCATCATCAAAATGGCCGAAAGAATTCACCCCCGTGTTGAGCCCGAAGTGGCTGTGGTTTTGAAACATGAATTGAGAGGCCCTGGGGTTACCATGAGGGATGTGTTAATGGCGCTTGATGGAGTCTACCCAGCGCTCGAGATTGTAGATAGTCGGTATGAAGGGTTCATTTTTAAGCTTGAAGATGTGATTGCAGATAATACCTCAGCAGCAGGTTTTATGGTGGGAAGAGTGAATCTATTGCCCCAGCTTAATGAATTAAATCTCATGGGAATATCGGTGAGAAAAAATGGAATGATTATGGAGACTGGAGCTCCCGCTGCAGTTTTGGGAGATCCCATGCTCTCTGTCGTTTCATTAGCCAACACTCTAGCCAACGAGGCCAAAAGTATCCTTCCGGGAATGGTAATTTTAACTGGGGGGATTACCCAAAGCCTTTCCTTCAAAAAAGGTGATCGCATTGATGTAGAGTGGCCCCAAGAAGTTCTTTCGTTTTCTGCGGAATAAAAACTATGTTTGATACGGCTAGACTTTTTTCCTTGTTTCGCGGACCCTGTGAAGAAATAAGAGTGGATGGCGAGATCGTGGTTCACGATGGCCATCGAGTTATTTTTCAGAGCAGTGATTATTTGGGAGAATATCCCATGCGATCTTTGCTTAAACCCTTCCAGCTTCTCTCAACGGGATTGACTTTGGATACTCCTAATCAGATGAAATGGGTTCCTTGTGTTGGGTCTATTTCTGCAACTAAGGCACAGGTTGCAGAGTTGAGAGAATGGTATCAAGATGCAAACTCACAATGGTTGTTATCAAAACTCAAATTGACTTCACAGCTACCTGCAGACGAGGAAAACCGAGTCGAAGCGAAACTCCAAGGAGGAACTCCTTCGCCTTTTTTTCATATGTGTTTTTCAAAACACATGGCGATCCTTTCAGCCTGTCAAAAAGAAGGGTGGAGTTTAGATAATTACACTGAAGTTGAACACCCGTATCAAAATAATCTCTTCAAAACACTGAGGTTAGCGTTGGGAAACCAAGGTATTAGGATTAAGACTGTCGTTGATGGATGTAAGCTTCCTTCACCCGTTCTAAGTCTGTCTCAGATGGCAAAGCTTTACCAAACTCTTGCCTCATCCACTCAAAGCAGCCCATTATCTGATATTAGGAAGTTGATGACCTCCTATCCTGAATGGGTCGGTGGGCCCGAACGTGTAGACACTTTATTGATGCAAAGAAACAAAGGTTTGGTCGCCAAAGAAGGTGCGGATGGTCTTCTTGGTCTTGCTGTACCCCCGTCTAAAAAATACCCGGAGGGGCTGGGTATCGTGGTGAAGATATTTTCTGGCTTTCAGATGAGGCTTGCAGCGATTGCGATTGCACCTATTTTAAAATCTTTGGGGCTTAATGCTTTAGAAGATTATTCTCCAGATCACAGATTAGAGTTCCACTATCAACCCTTCGAAAAACAGGCTCACAAATGTTGGGATATTAGTCCTCTGTTGAGTGATAAATTAGCTGTGTGGCCTGGAGATCAAAAATTCGAACGCAAAATAAGCTTAGAGACTCTTAAAGGAAATCATTTGACTCTCTCTAGCATCACAACGACTCTTCACTTGGGCGCTCATACTGATGCTGTGAACCACACCGAAAAAGTTAAGTCTGGAATTGATACCCATCCCGTTCAAACTTACTGCGGCAGTTGCCAAGTGATTGAAGTCCAAAAAAAAGCAGCTGGGTTGATTGAGAAGAAAGATCTTGAAAACAAGCAAATCTCGGCGACGCGGATATTGTTTAAAACCAATTCCTTTCCCGATCCCTATCACTTTAATGAGGATTTTGTTAGTTTATCCGCGGGGGCTATTGAATATTTGAAAGATAATGGGGTGATCCTAGTTGGAATTGATACGCCTTCAATTGATCCTTTTTCTTCCAAAGATCTTCCAGCTCATCATACTGTCTTTAGTGCTGGGATGGCTATTTTGGAGGGAATTGTTCTTAAGGACGTTGAGGAGGGGCTTTATCATCTTTCAGCTGTGCCCCTTAAAATTAAAGAAGGCGATGCAAGTCCTGTAAGGGCATTTCTGACTCAAATTTAAAGCGCTATAAAAACTTAAGAATATTAATAGCCGTTGGATAGATGAGTGCGCACATCCCAAAGCTCGGGAAAAAATCTTTTGGTCAAAGTTTGGGCCAGATAAGACACTCCCAAAGAGCCTCCAGTACCTTTCTTCATCCCAATCATTCTCTCTACCATCTGTACGTGTCGGAATCTCCACAAAGAAAGCTGTTCATCGTAACTGAGAAGTGCTTCGCAAAGAGTCTGAAGATCTCTATGCTTAGAGTTGCCATAAATTTCAAGGAGTCCCTCTCGGATCTGATCCGACGATGTTCCCGAGATGAGTTTTCTTTTTATAAGAAGATTTCTGAAAGAATTAGGAATATTTCCAAAACTTGCGAGTTCGTTAAGCTTGGGTAGCCATTCGGGTTCAAGTGGCGCAAATTTTTGGTAGTCTGCGATCGAAGCCCCCGAGAGAATTTCGAGTTCACGGAATTGTAGACTCTGGAAACCGCTTGCCGGATTAAGGTTCGAGCGAAATTTGTTAAAATCGGTGGGAGTCATTGTTTCTAAAATATCTAGTTGCTGCACTAGAACTTTAAAGATTTCAGCGACTCTTTTAAGGATCTGGAAGCTTTCAATTACACTGTCTTTTTCGAAAGTAGTGATCAAAGATTTAAGCTCAAACAGGATCAATTTGAACCAGAGCTCATAAACTTGATGAATAATGATAAAAAGAAGTTCATCGTGAGCCACAGGCTGGGTTAACGGATTTTGTAAAGACAAAAGCTCTTTAACTTTAAGATAAGAAGAGTAAGTTAAATCTTTGTCTGGAGATGGTATTTTAGGATTCAACGTTGCCTTCCCACCCACCAAATTCTCTTGGGTTGATATTGTATTTTTTTATTTTTCTAAGAAGAGTGTTTTTTGGAATATTTGCAATCTCAGCTGTGAGATTAATGCGGCCACTGTTCTTTTTAAGAGCCTGAACGATAAATTCTCTTTCAAAACTTTCTTTTCCACGCTCCCAGTCAAGAACGTCAACTTGAAGCGTTGATTTAGCTTGAACCGTTGTTTTTCTTGAGGCTTTTCTGAGGTAGTCGGGCAAGCTAGAAAAAGTGAGCGTTGAAGTGGATTCAACCACAAAGCCATGCTCAATGGCGTTTTCAAGTTCACGAATATTACCAGGCCAGTGGAAATGCTCTAAAGCACTGAGAGCCTCCGGAGAGATACTTATGATCGATTTGCCGTGTTCTTGATTGAATTTGTCAATGAAGTGGTTAGCTAAAGAAACGATGTCGTCTCTTCTTTCTCTGAGAGGGGGAAGGAAAATGGGCATGACATTTAATCGGTAGTAGAGATCCTCTCGAAATTTTCCTTCTTTAATGAGTTTTTCCAGGTCTCGATTAGTTGCCGCAATAATTCTAACATCTGATTTTATCTCTCTAGAACTTCCTACGGGAGTAAACGCGTGCTCTTGTAGTACCCGGAGGAGCTTCACTTGAGTCGCTTGGCTTGTGTCCCCAATCTCATCTAAAAAGAGGGTCCCTTTGGCAGCATATTGAAATTTTCCAATCTGGCGTTGATCAGCTCCAGTGAAAGCCCCTTTTTCATGACCAAACAATTCGCTTTCAATTAGCGTTTCGGGAATGGCTGCACAATTCACTCCAACAAAAGGACCATCTTTTCGTGGACTGTTAAAGTGTATGGCTCTAGCTACCAGTTCTTTCCCGGTTCCGTTTTCACCACGAATTAATACGGAAGTGTTGACTCGAGTAAGTTTTTCGACAACCTGAAAGACTCGTTTCATTTCTCGGCTCTGTCCTACGCACTCTCTCCCCTCTCCTGGAGTAAGTGTGGGGGCTGAAAGCGAAATCTTTTCTATCATGTCGTGGGCTTTTTTCGCTTTTGCTACAATCTCGAGAAGGATGTTTTCTTTGATGGGCTTTTCAATATAATCGAAAGCACCATCCTTCATAGCTTCAACGGCATCTCTGATATTGGCGTGGGCCGTAATGAGAGCGACGGCAGTGGAGTATTCTCTGTCTCGGATATGTTTTAATAGTTCAAGCCCAGTCAATTGGGGCATGTTGACATCACAGAGTACAAGGGGAAAAGGTTTCTGCGCAAGTTGTTGAGCAGCTTCCATGCCATCGCAGGCCTCTTCTACGTGATAACCTCGAGAGATAAGCAGACTTGCGACTTGCTTTCGTAGAGCCTCTTCGTCATCTACAACTAATATAGAGTACACGTTATTTTCCCCGAAAACAGATAGACTGTTTCTTCCCCTAGCCGGCGGAGGTATAACAGAATAACTGAAACTAAGCAATCTAAAGCATGAGATATTAAAGATAAGTAACTGAATATATAGTTATTTTGCCTCTATCGGAAGGAAGAAAACTACTTTAGTTCCTTTACCCAGTTGGCTCTCAATGGTGAGTTTTCCCTTGTGGAGTTCGACGAAATAGTTGGCTAAATAAAGCCCGAGCCCAGTCCCTTGGGCAGTGTTCTTTGCATTCCCACACCGAAAAAATTTTTCTTTAACTCTGGGTAAATCATCGGGGGCAATTCCAATCCCTTGGTCCGTCACTGAGACACTCACAAACTGATCAATCTCTGCAGTTTTGATAGTGACTTCAGTGTTGGGAGGACTGTACTTAAGAGCGTTTTCAATTAAGTTACTGATAACTTCCTGAATCAGTTTCTGATCTCCCTCGATGGAAAAAAGAGGTTCTAAATCTAAAGTCATTTTAATTTTTTTCTCATCTGCCAAAAATTTCAAATCAGTCACACTTGTTTCGACCAGGCGATTGAGGTCGATCACCTCATTAGAGGTTTCAACTGACATTGATTCCAGTCGAGTTATTTTTAGGATGTCTGAAATAATTCGAGCGAGATCCCCACTTGTTCGATCAATACCTTTGAGACTGTCCGTAATATCTATGGGAAGTTGCTTATTCTCAGTCAGGATGCGGTTCGTAATGGCCTTGATCTTCGCAATCGGGGTTTTTAAATCGTGACTAAATAAAGAAATAAAGTTGTTCTTAAACTGATCTAATTCTTTGAAGTATTTTGCTTCCTGTTCGAGTCGCCACTGGGACTCCTCCTGACGTCTCAAAGTATAGCCCAATAAAATAAGATGGCTTCCCAGCACAGTGGCAATGACGTTTGAAAAGCCGAGCCAAAGTTTGAGCTCGGAAAACATAAATAGATTAATCAGAGCAATCAAAATTGATAACAATACGGTAAGAATCCAGGCTAGGGTAATGGGGTAGTAGAGAACTATGAATCCCACTAAGGCCAATGATAGTAAGGCGATTAGTAAACTGTAAGAATGGGGTAAAACTTTGATCTCTCGGTGAGAGATGAACGTGTCCAGTATATTAGCTTGAACTTCTAAACGAGCCATTTTGCCGAAGGGAGTGTTGATGTCCGAAGCCGGCGACCCCTCTCTGCCTAATAAAATAATTTTGTCTCTGAAGAGATTCGAATCTATTGTTTCCGAATTGAAAATATCCCATGCATTGTAGCTTGGAAAACTTCCCGAGCGTCCTCTAAAATCAATTTTAATGGGTTCGAGAAGGTCCCGATTTGAAGGTGCGCTTCCTAGGGCTTTTTGAGCTGCTAGAGCCAATGATGCCCCATACGAGTAAAACAAGTAACTTTGTCTGACGATATTGTCTGCATCGGGAAATAGATTGTTAAATCCGTAATTGTCGGCATTAGTTAAACGGGTCGGTGGAACTAATCGGTTTTCATCATCGATAACGCCAGAATAGATAATGTTTTTTAAGGGGAGAGTGTCGGGCTTTCGATGATCTACCCAGTCGTAAAATTGAGTAAATACTAGGAGTTTCGGGTTGGCCGAGGACAATTTTTTAATAATCTCTGAGTAAAATGGTTTTAACCATATCGACAGATTTCCCTGTTCAATCGCGAGATTATTTGAAGGTAAAATCGATTTTTCTTGTTGGAGGAGCTGGTAAAGTTTGGCGTCACTAACCCGGATTAGAATAATTTGAGTGTCGTGTTTCTGGGTTCCTCTGAGATTGAAAAATTGGTCGTATAGCCATTCGTCGAGGTTTTTCAAGGGGATAAAAACCAATGCGAAGCAAATAGCGAGGCGAAAAATGAGGTTGAGCTTTAACATGGCGAGGCATCATAGCAAAATGCCCTACGAAAACAACCTCGGGATGGGAGAATCTCTAGAACCTAATACCCAGAGAAAATTCGACGCCATTAATGGTTGAGTCTGTGCCTAGGCGATTCACCAACCATTTTAAATCAACCATAAGAGGATTAAACTCAAATCCCGTTTCCAAAACCAGACTAGGCAAGAAAAGGGTTTCTTCATATAAAGATTCATCGGTGATAGTCCTGAACCAAAGAGCACTGCTGACTCCAGCTCCGATACCGAATGATGAAGAGTCTGAAAATTGCCACATTCTTCGAACGATTCCCTGAACATCAAAAACATGAACAGAACGAAGAATATAACGATAGCCGACAAATCCTCTTAGCATGAGCGGTATATTTTCCGTCATTTGAGAGTAATCAAAATCAAAAATAACACCTCCACCAAACCCAAAATCGTTAAAATATTCTTTCAGTGGAGTTCCATTGGCTGCGGAAAGTTTGGGTTCGATAAAAAAGTTTCCTCCTGCGGCAAACCCTACATGAAAAATTCCCGCATCTATTCGAGGTTCTTTTTCAGTTCCAAAATAGCGTTTGTCTTTTTTTTCTTTTCTAGGCGATGCGGGAGTAGTGGGTTGAGAAATAGGAATTGATTTCTGAGAGGGTTGAAGATCCTCAACCGGCGATGGATTTGGAGTTTCTTCGTTCTCATTTTCAGCCATCACGTTCGATGACATTAGGGAAAAAATTAGAGTGAGGAAAAAAACAAGAACACTGTTTCTTAATTGAGGCATGAGAACTCCCTGTTGCGTTTTCTTTATTCTAGCATATCGAGAAGTTAAAAAAGATAACTCGGCGTATTAAGTGTTGAGCCGGGTTATCATTTTTTTTGATGCTTCCCTTAAGATTGGCTTTAATGTGTGTTTGTATCTGCTCGATCGCAAAGTCTGCGCCTTTGGGAGATTATAAAAAAGGATTTCATCTAGAGGCGGGTTTCTATCAAAATCATATCAAGCAATATTTTTCTGCGCCCGCGGGTTACGAGCGGTTGCTCGGTTCCTCATCAGGATATTTCAGAATCAGAAGAACCCTTCCACTTGGGAAAAAATGGGGATTCGAGCCCTCATTGGGAACTAGGGTCCCCTGGAAGTCTGGGACTGACGGCAACACAAAAAAATTTAATTCCCATTTGGACTTCACTTTTACTTACCCGTTAGTTTCCTGGGTTAGAATTAGGTTGGGGCCCGGAATTCAATGGCTAGTGTCAACGGGAGATGGGGGGGATGTTGTCTTAAATAATGGAACTTCAACATCCACGTTCTATACTCCAGGTTATGTGAGCCATGGATTTATTGTGACTGTTCAGAGTGGTTTAAGTCTTTTGTTAGGCTCAAGAATTTCACTGAATTTTGAGGTTTACGGCACCTGTTTATTCCATAGTTCCCGTCGAAATTATGATGCTGTTGCAACGTTTGGGTGGAGGCTATGAAAATACTATTGTTGTCTTGTTTGTTCTCGTCATTGGCGATGGGCTGGACTCATGTTGGAAATAACATACGCGGTTGGAAACAGAACCCGGTGACTTTTTATGTGAACGCTTCTGGATGCCCAATTTCTGAATCTGAACTTAGTGAAGTTGTGGACAGAGCTATATCTGCTTGGAATGGAGTGGGAGAGTCATCCTTAGTGATTCAGAAAGCTGTAACTACGAACACGGTGAGCCAATTTCTAGCCGGAAACTCAACTCAACTTCCCGTTGTCTTATGTGATACTAATTTCTCAAGCCAAGTGGGAGCTTCTGGAGTCAGCGTCATCCCCGCGGCGACTTTTAAGACCGATACCGATTCAGAGGGGAACTTAAGTTATTCAGGTATCCTTCTCAACGCCCAGGGAGGGGCTGCAGCTAATATTGCTAATCTAAGCCGAGGGCAAGTCGAGCTCACATTAGCTCATGAAATGGGGCACGCCCTGGGTTTAGGGCACAGCAAGCAAAGTGAAGCTTTGATGTACTACAGTTTAGGCTCTAAAGAGCAGGCAATACTCACCGAAGATGACATTGATGGCATCATTCACATTTACCCTAGAAATGAATTTTCAGGAGGGATATTGGGTTGTTCTGCGGCTAAAAGACCCCTCGGCGGAAAGGGGCTTGAGGGCGGGGCTATTTTCCTAGTCATTTCAGTCGTTCAGTTTGCTCTGGCTAGCTTACTGGGGAAAGGTATCAAACCTGAACGACCTCTTTGACTTGAGGGATGACTTCTTTAAGTCGTGTCTCAACTCCCATCTTAAGAGTTGCGATAGAGCTTGGGCATGAGCTGCAGGCTCCTTGCAAGTGTAAGTAAACAATCCCATCTTCGAAGCGCCCAAAAACAATATCACCGCCATCCATCGCAACTGCAGGTCGAATTTCGTTGTCGAGTATCTCTCGAATTTTGTTTTCAATGTCCGCATTTTCTCCTGTGGAGCTAACAGGAGCGTTGGGAGACCAGTCAGGACTAAAGTATGGACTACCACTCGCTACAAAGTTCTCTACACATTTTGGGACCTCTTCAGCTATGACGTCCCAATCTCCATCGTTGGATTTTGTAATGGTAATGAAATTGGTACCAATCATGACTCCAGCGATCCCTTTGATCTTAAAGATACTTTGAGCCAACGGAGAAACCGATGCCTTGTTCGAGTCGGTAAAGTTTGCAGCCCCTCGATCTAAAAATGTACGATTTACTACAAATTTAAGTGTGTTGGGATTGGGTGTGAATTCTAGGGTTACCGTCACCAATTCATTCGACATAAAAGCCTCCGTAAAATCGGGCCTACCATACTCTAAAACCGCTCATAATTTCCACTGCGAAGTTAAGAACTTAGTCTCCAAGAAAAAAGGACTGGTTCAACGATGAATTAAGTGTTAAACGCCCGTAAGGATGTTATTGAATATACAAGCAGTTTTTTGCTTTTTGTTAGTGCTTTACGGACCGCCTGTATTAGGGACTGAGGTAGTGGAGGCCCCATACTTAGAGCCCATTGAGGTCAAAGCAAAAAAAAGTTCGCCAAAATCTGTTGGAGTCAGTGAAAGCAATCCAGAAAAAATAGAGGTTACTTCAGAGCAAAACCCTTCACTCACTCAGGTGCTGCAGCAGACCCCATCCATTTTTGTTCAAGATAGCGGAACGGTAGGAGCTCCCCACGTTGTTTTGCGTGCTCAAGATCCCATCGAGAACCGATACTTCCTGGAGGGTGTTCCTCTCACTGATGCCCAATTCAATGCAGACGCAATTTCAATCTTAAATTTGCGAACCGTGGGAGCAATCGATGTTTACCCAGACGGGGTGCCCAGTGGCTTAATTAGTGATGGTTTAGGAGGCGCCATCGACTTTCACCTGGACCAGGAAAAGCAAGAAAAACTAGGTGTAAAAGTAGGAAATTATGGTTTTTGGGAGGTGTTCGGAAAAAGCGTTTGGGGTCAAGGTGAGAGGATTCTAAATGTGGATGTGAGTCGCTCCAATGAAAATTATACTTACTATGATGATGGAGGAACCCCATTTAATACCTCTGCGGGCGAATTTAAAACCCGGGAGCACAATCGCTATTTCCGTGCCGGATTGACTCCCAACCTCTTGCTTTCTCGAACTAAGGATCTCGAGATTCGATATTTTGGGCTCAATAGTTTTAGAACCCTAGAGATTCCCGGGGCTGTGTCTATCCCCTTAGCTGGAAAACTCAACCATCTTTTTCATCTCTCGGCTTTTTCTATTGAAAAAGAACTAAGTGAACGCGCTAGGACAAAAACAACGATTTTTGCGCGGCTCGACTCTCAAAAGTATCAGTCTGAAAAGATGAGTAAATCTCTTTCTTCCCCTGAGTCGAATGAGAGCACAGATAAAGCGATTGGAATAAGAAATCAAACTCAGTTATATCATTTTTTTCCATTCAGGATCGAGCAAGTTGTTGGTGCAAATTATGAACATTATCATTTGCATTCGTTAGAAAAAGGAAACAAACAAAATACGAATTCTAGATTTGATATTCCAGTTTCTATTTCCAGTCTAATGCCCATTCGATCAATAGAGTTAAAGCCGGCCATAATGTTTCACTCTGCTTTTTATGAGGGCGCATCAAGAAAACAGTATTTTTTCTTCTCTCCGCGAATCGGGCTAGATATGGCTGGGATTGCAGGCATTAAAAACTTTGGGTGGCATCTATCCCTCGGACGTTTTTTTCGAAGTCCCAGCATGCAGGAGCTAAATGGAAACCCATATGGTTTAGTGGCTTCAAGTACTCTTTCTAGTGAGAGAGCCGATAAAGTATCCACAGGTCTTTATTATGAAGTGGCAAGAGCAGACACATGGATCACCAAAGCTCAACTTTCTTACATCTACTCGTTGTCCTTGTCGAAAGATCTGATCACTTATGTTCAGAATTCACAGAGTTCGCAAGTTGCAACTAATGTTGGAAATAGTTTCATTCAGTCCCATGAGGGAAGCCTCGACCTTGTTTTTTGGAAATGGACCGAATGTAATACGAAAGTAGTTTTTCTCGATGCTGTAAATTTAAGTGATTTACCGTACCACTATGGAAAACAGATTCCCAATCGGCCGAGGTTAAGGGTAATTGAAAGACTGGGATATCAGAATTCTGATTTTGGTTTGGCATATCAGCTGCAGTGGATGGAGGAAAGGTATTGGGATTTGGCCAACACAAAAAAAATGAGTGCCATTGTCGATCATGGTTTTTTTCTTAATTTTAGTCCTCCAAAATGGGGACGAATCAATTTGGAAGTTTTGAACATCTTTGACAGGGTTATTGCTAACTCTACTTTGTCAGGGTTCCAAGTGGTGGATAACACAACAGGATATCTAGGTTATCCCTCCCCAGGTCGGCGAGTTTATTTAAGTTGGACGTATGAAATTTGAAGATGAGGTGACCATGTTAGAAAATAAATTGCATGTATTTCTTAAGACATCAGTTTTAATTGGGGTTTTATTGCTAGCGCTAGCTGGCTGTAGCCGATTTAAGGAACTGCCGATGTTTGTCCCCCCGTTAAACTTGGCGAAAATGAATCATCTTTGGGTAACCACTTCGGATTATCAATCTGGAATGTTGGTAGGGATTGACCTGCTTCAAAACGACCTCAGCCCTTTTAAAATTCCGATACACTCCGATGCTATCGTACGGGCACCCCTTCACAGCCCCTATTTTTATGTCGTTAATAGGTTAGGGGCCGACAATATTCAGTGGGGTATTCGAAATCAAACAGAGGTTCTTGGGCAGTTTAGCGTTGGTAGGGGGACTAATCCGCAGGACATTGCTGTTCTTAACTCAGCTGTTGCTTACGTAACTCGTCTTGAAAGCAAGCATTTGCTAAAAGTGAATCCGGTCGAAGGCAAGTCGATTAAAGAGATAGATCTCTTTGAGAAAGCAGATAGTAAAGTCGTTAACAGCACAGACCCAGACGGCTTTCCAGAAATGACCTGGATGTTACTGAAAGAAAACAAGCTTATGATTTTACTTCAGAGACTCAACTCGGAACAAGGTTTTGAGCCCTCAAACAAATCTCAATTAGCCATTTTGAATACAGATACCGATACCGTAGAGGATATTTTGAATCTTAAGGGAACTAATCCAGTCACTGAGATTAAAGAGTTTTCAAATCGATATATTATAGGGGAGGCCGGAAAGTTAGGAGTTTTAGATGGCGGAATTGAAATGTTTGACAGTCATTTCAAAAGTCTTGGTTGGGTTACGGATGAAAAAAAGCTGGGGGGAGATATCGTAGATTGTTCATTAATTGATGACGAGCGAGGTGTGGCGATCGTAGCCAAAGATAACTACACTTCAAAAGCTTCAACACAGCTTGTTGTATTTCGAATCCTCGATGGGAGAATTATTTCGATTTTAAGAGAACCTGGAAAGTTCACCCTTCAACAGGTTTTAGTTGACTCAGAGAGACACATCTTGTTTGTGAGCGATAGAGACCCCAAAAAGCCGGGTGTTTGGGCTTATCATATAAAAACTCTTGAGCCAGTTTCTACAAGTTATTATCAGACAGGATTGCCTCCCTACCACATGGTGTTGGCCAAATAGTATGCAACTTTTGTTTTTAAGTTTGTCACTACTTATTCATTTAACTTTTATTTACGTAGACTGGGGATATTTAGAAAAATGGTTCCCAAGTAATCAGATAATCGATCCGGTTTTCTTGATCTCTTCCAGTGCTCACAAAACTGAAAAAAGATCAAGCGAGTCAACCAATGGGGTAAAAAGTTTCGATCAAATAAAGTCCTCTTTAAGTTCTGGTGAAGTTTTTAGCGGATCTTCCGCAACATTAAATCCCGGACAGATAGTGCAATACGGAAATGCTCTTCCTAGCTATCCCCAGGAGGCTGTTGAGCGCGGTTGGCAAGGAACGGTAATCTTGAGTCTTAAGTTAGGTTTAGATGGCAGAGTAGTAGATAGCGAAATCGTAGAGTCTTCTGGATTTAAAATCCTGGATATGGCTGCGGTTCAGGCCAGTCGAGAATGGAGTTTTAAAGGCCTAGCATCCCACCGAGTTCTCATCGCTCCAGTTAAGTTTATTGTAGAATCCTGAAAATCCAAATATCGGAGCAATCATTGAATGGCCCTTTTGTTGCAGAAAAGTGCATGGTTAAATCATTTTTTTTGATGAAAGGAGATTTTTTATGTTCGCTGAATTTTCGGTCTATCCCATGGGCCAGGTCCATTTTAGCAAAGTTTTGGCTGAAATTATTCAAGAGGTCAGAAATTCTGGTCTTGAATACCAATTAGGGCCTATGGGAACATCACTAAAAGGGCATGAGGAGAGAGTTTTTAGCATGATTCAGCGGTGCTTAGATATAGCTAATAAGCACAGCGAAAGAGTGATCATGAGTATCTCGATTGATAATGACCTGGTAAATGATGCCCACTTGAGTGACAGAGTTAACAAGGTGATAGGAAAAGTCGCGATGAACACAAAAGAAGAGAATTGAGGTGTCAATAATTAGGTGGAACGCTACCGACATTTCTAAACTGGATTCTCGGGCTGTTGTCTGTGGTTAAAATAAAATCCCAGTTGATGCGTACAAATCCATCTTCATCTAGCATTGCTTTGGGGGGATTGGGAAAAGGTGCCGCTGTTTGAAACGCTGTAACAGCAGCTTCATCCAGTTCTAAATATCCAGAGCTCGCTAATTTGGAGATCTTGGTGATTTGTCCACTTTCATCTAGTAGTACCAATACTCGGGTGACTAGTTCATCTTCTTTCACTTGCCGGCCTTTTCCCCACAATCGTGCCATTTGGTGTTCGATATTAGGTTTCCAGTATTGTCGAAGCAGTTCTTTAATACGTTGGTAGTAGCTAAAAAACTTATACTCCCTCGTGCTCAGTACTGTGCGCTCACCGCGGTCGACATGAAGCTTGTCATCTGTTGCTGCAGTTGCTCCTCCGTCACCTCCTACACTAAGGTCTTTCAGTGAGAGCGTTTTCCAGTTTCGTTTCACTCCTTTTTTGCCAACAGATGTGTCAGTGTTCGGTATTTCTCCTCCTTCCGACAATGCTTCACTTTTTGCCATCTCTTCAGCTGTGGGAGGAATCGTTTCAATTTGAGTTGGAATTCCTGCAGCTCCTGTGCCCTGCTTCGATCGGAAATCATCAATGCGTTCAGCCCTGGTCTGTTTGTCGGCTCTTTGGTTATGTTGTCCCAGATATTTGGCATTAGGATCCACTTCTCGATTCAAAGCATCTTCGGTTTCTGCGATTTGAGATTCAGGGGCAGATAAACGAGGTTTGGGTTTCTCTTGTGAGAAAGTGGGTTTAGGTGGAACCATGTTTTTATAATCTGTAATTTCTATGGGTTCTGGGATTGGGGAGGTGAGAGTGTCTGCACCCTTGTGGGGGAAATATAAAAAACATAAAGCAAAGTGCAACAGGACTGAAACAAATAAAGTAAAAGCAGTCCCCTGCTTTGGTTTTGTATCGAAGTCGTTGAAATGGCTATTTACAAAGTTCAAAAAAGTCTCCGTTCACTTAGGGAGAGCTTAGCTCATGAAAAAGTTTTATCGTTTCTTGTGCATCTTCTGATAAACCGGAATTAGTCATCCTTGGATTTTCGTAGTTCCAAATATTGCTTTTCATCTCTTCGAAAAACATTCTTGCTTTGGGTGTTCTAGGGTTTTTTTCGATCTCTTCCTGTAGTTTTGCCCATAACTCAAAAGCCTGTGTCTTTTCAAAGTTAGATTCTGGTAATAAGTCGGGAAAAAGGTAGAGAGCGATATTAGAGGCTTTTGCTTCTTCATTTTCACTGGATGGATTGGCTAAGATCAATGATAGGTGTTGCCTCAGGGCAACTTTATTCTCTCGATACTTTGCGATTCCCCCTGTAGTCACTGAATTTAGTAAAGTAAGATAACTATTAGCTAGCGGCTGACCTTGAAAAGAGGCGGGATGTGAGTGTTTGTACATATATAAAAAAAGAAATGTACAGGAAATTAAAAAAAGAGTGATTGCTCCTTGAGGCTTTGAAAAGTAGGTACACATTTTTGAAGTGAATGAGCTTAATGATTTCATGGTTCGGCCCCGGTCAGTGAGCGAGTAGTCTGAAATAGGGGAGAAACTGAGCAAGCGGATATATTCTTGATATGGGCCCCTAATTCGGCGGCATAAGGTTTCGATTTCTTATCTTCCCAAATTTTCGAGATTGATTTGGTTAATAGCAATGGGTCGTTTACGGTTGCATTAAAATAATCATAATCATGTAGGAGTTTATAAAAACTCTCCTGTCCTTGTTTTTTTAGCACGAGGTTCCATAGGGCTATAACCGAGCGAGACCCCTTGTTGTATGCCATGGCAGCGAATAGCCAAAGTATATCGGGATTGTAATCGATAGCCCTTTTTTCTAAAATCTTGGAGAGTTGAAAGTATCTGTTGTGAAGGTAGATAGTTGACGATGTAACCGCAGTTGGAATCGAAAAGTAGGATGATGAACTTACGGTGTCCTTACTTTTTGCAGCTATGGGTCTTATGTCCCGTCCAAAGCTTAGGTAAATGAGATTCAACGCATTGGGACTGAATCTGTCTAATTGACTATTGATCTCAAAGAAACTGAATCTAGAAAATTGTCCTAACCCTGATGAGGGTTTATCTAATTCGATTCCTTCAAGATGATTTAAGCGACTCTCCTGAAATAGCAAGCACCATGCTAACGCAGGCGGTATTTCTAAATAATCTGCGCTGGCCAATAGATATTTCTGAATCTCAAGTTCATCTGATTCTTTGAGGTCTTTACGGTTCTTAAGTTGAACAAGTTCTCGTTGAAAAGTGCCATTTGCTGGATAATTACTGGCAAAAAGAGAAGTTTTTTTAGATGATATTGCTTCAGAAGAGGGGGTAGGTGTTCGTGGAGACAATGCAATCCATATCAAAGCAGTTAATGAAAAGGAAATGAGCATTACTGTCATGAAAGGAAGCAAAAAAGGCCATTTATCCGCAGCCTCAGAATTTGAAAGTTTTTTACTGGGGACATTCATCTCAGATCTCTCCAGTAAAGTTTTCGGAAAACTAAGGGAAAAAAGTGAGCTAGTTAAATCAGTGATTAAATGCGTTAAGTAATTGTGAAAATAGGGACATATTTCGGGTTGGAATCATTAGCAAATTAGATTTATTTCTTGGAAAGGTTCAAAATTGTTTTAGGACGTTGAGTAGCTCTTGCGTAGAAATGACACCGTGAATTCTGGGGTTTTCAAGAATTTTTCCATTGGGGTCAATAAAAACTAGGGTGGGAAGACTTAGAACACCAAACTTTTGCAGGATGTTTTCGTTGGTTTCGTTAGATTCGGTGACATCGATTCTTAAGGGGATAAAGTGGTTGTTGAGTTCCGAGATTACCCTAGGATCGGTGAATACCTGCTTTTCAATGACATGACATGCTTCACACCATTCAGCTGCGAAATCCACGAAAATGGGTAGATTTTTCTGTTTGGCAATCTTGCGTGCTTCACTCTCAGCTTCGAACCACTTAATATCAGAGGTTTTGGAAGTAGCGTATTCGGGGGATGCTAGAAAAACTTTGTGGTACCAAAGATTCCCATAATAGCAAGATGCACCTAACATCAAAGTGGCTAAGACTCTATTTACGTTGGTCATCCAATTACCGGACCGAGGTAATTTGGATAAGACTCCAGAAAATCCTCCGATCAAAAGAAACAAGACTCCTAATCCTAGTGAAAAGCTTAAAAAATAGATGAACCCGCGCCAGGCATTAGAGGTATCAAAAACAAAGGCTAAAATTCCCGCGATGACTGGACCTACGCAAGGACTAACAATGAGCCCAGAGAAAAGCCCCATGAGAAAAATTCCTGGTAGGCTTTCTGCATCTCCTATTCGTGCAAGCTTTGTTTGCCATGATGCTGGCAATGCAATCTTGAAGAGTCCCCATTGGCCTAATGCTAAAGTTAAAAACAAAAGGGTTAGAAAACCCAAAACAAAGCTACTCTGAAGTATTTTTCCGAAGAGAGAGCCGGTCAGTCCTGCAATCAGCCCCATGATGGAATAAGTGGCAGCCATACCAGCTACATAAATAGTGCTCAAAAAGAAAGTGTATCGATTAAAAGAAGCAACGTGCTTTCCATCTCCTTTTCTTCGTGAAGCGCGACCAAATATGTTGATCGTGATCGGAATCATAGGATAGACGCAAGGTGTAAGACTGGTGAGAATGCCCGAGCCAAAGCAGAGCATGATAGCTAGCCAACTGCGTTCAGTGGCAATAGTCTTAATCTGATTAGAGTCGACATTCTTCAGTAAGTGCCAAAAGCTTTCTAGGCCACTAATGAAACTGGAAAAAAGAGCTGTCTCTGACATGGTTCTATTTTAAATCTAATGCGGCTAAAAATCCAAAATTCTTGCCCATTTAGGGGAATTTCTTTAACACCCGTTAGCTTTTAACGATAAGAGGACTATGGGAACATTCTCCTGGTTTAAAAAATCGGCACTCTTATTCATCAGATCACAGGAGATCAGTTACTGTTTTTCGAGATATGGAGTTGCTGGAAGTTTAACGAGTCTAGGCGTCGAGCTAAGCAAGCGGGGCTTCGCCAAAGTAAGAAAGAGAAAAGATTTAGCTATCCCCCTGGATTCGGTTTTGGGTAAGAATCTTGCCTTAACATTTGCTGAATTGGGTCCCACATTTATCAAGCTTGGGCAACTTATGGCTCAACGTCCTGAGTGGGTTGGAGAACCCGTAGCTAGTGAGCTTCGAATTCTGTTTGATAGAGTACCTCCCAACTCGTTCCGTCAAATTGAGAAGATTCTTAAGTCGGAGTGGGGAAAAAAGAAATATGCTGACTCAATTTTGAAAATTGAAAAAAAACCATTAGCGTCAGCTAGTTTAAGCCAGACCCACATAGCGAGATTGAAAGACGGTAGAGAGGTTGTATTAAAAATCCAAAAACCCGGTATTGAGAGGATAGTATCGCTGGATTTGATGCTTATTGAGAGTGGAGTCACTGTTCTTGAAACGCTTTATCCAAAGTTAAACTTAAAAATGGCTTTTATGGACTTCAAAGATGCAACTTTAAGAGAACTTGACTACCGCGAAGAGGCAAAGAACATTGATCGATTTAAGAAAAACAACAGCGGTTTATTTTCCAACTCTTCAGTCGTATTCCCTGATTACGAAAAGAGTCTACTCACAAAATGTGTGATTGCATTGGAACCGCTTCGAGGCAAGAAAGCAACAGATATAAAAGCCAACTCAAGAGTGGCAAAAAGAGCCGCAGTCATTGGTGTGTCTGCGGTGTTAGAGCAGATTTTTGAGCATGGCTTCTTTCACGCCGACCCCCATGCTGGAAATCTATTTTTTATGGAGGATTCTGGGAAGGTCGGTTTCATTGACTTGGGACTGGTAGGCCAATTAGAAGCTGAAGATCGAAAAAAGTTCTCAAAAGTGATGTTAGCGATCATAAGACGAGATCGTAAAGAGTTGTCGAAAGCCATTTACCAACTAGGAGTTCCCGGTAAAACAACCCATTTTGATCAATTCGAAGCTGATGTCGAAAAACTCATAAGTGAGCTTCGAAATGTAGGACTCAAAAACCTTCCAATTAACAAAATAGTAGATAGACTTTTTAAAATCGCTCATAAGAACCAAATTTTTATTCCTAATCGATACGCTCTGATGATTCGCAGTTGCCTCATGATCGATGGTTTAGCAAAACAGTTAGATTCCCAAAGCTCGCTGATGGGCTTAGCCGCCCCCGTGATAGCGAAAAGCCTTGTTCGGTCCTACAACCCATTCAGAATCTTTCGACTGTCCAAATAGTCAGTTTCGGCTGGCAAGCCCCTTGCAAAATGAGCCCTAGGGTCAGTTGAGCGTTGTACTCAACCGGGGGAACAAGGTGAAAAATTTTCAGTTCAATACCATTGTAGAATTAGAACGGCAGAGAATAAAAGTCCTCTTCTCCCATGAGAACAAAGAATTGCACTCGACAATGGTTCCCGTTTTAAAAGAGTTTCTTTCTAAAGAGTTAGGGCAAGAGGTAGAGATTGTCTCGAAATTCACAGCTTGGGAAACTTTATACTCAGCAACAGATAACGTCTTTGATCTCATCATCTTAGCTGATACTTATACAGTCCAGGACTTAAGTCCGAAAGACCTCATAAGAAAAATCAAGAGGCTTGATCAATGCATCCCCATTATTCAGTTTTCCTCTGTTAAGGAATGTAAAACCGAGAGCTGCGAAGGGTGTTTCCCATGGCCTCGTTCAAAGCGGGAATTGAAGCCTTTAACTCATTTCTTTAGAAGGGGCGGTCATTCAGGAAGCAAATAAAAGCGTCAAATTTTGTAACGCGAGTGACGTTATTGGGCACTTTTGGGGATATGAAAAAGCAACTTTTTTTACTTTTGTTAATTTCGATTCAATGGAAAGCAGTTGCAGACGCTCCGAGCATCTCCTCGCGACACGCTTTAGTTGATATATTTTGTACTACCGTAGTCGAACGAAATACCAACCACGATAAATCTCCGTTAGTGAAAGATATCTGGTCCGATCTGGAGCAGCATTTCGAAAAAGGAAAGATTTTTTCATCTCTTTTAAGTGGAGAGGCCCTAGAAGCCGAGTTCGAAAAAATCAAACAAACTTCAGTTTTTAAAAAATGTCTCGATGAGAATAAACAGGATTTTGAATACGGTGAATTCATACTCTCAGGTAAAAGAGTGATAAAGGAAACCTTAGAGGCTTTCCAAACCTCTGGTTCAGACACCTTTTCATTTGTGTCATTTCCGCTAGGAGACGCAGTCGGTTTGTCCAATGATCTGTCTCTCAATCTGAGAGATACCCAAGGGAACTTTCAAAGTGGTAAACCCGTTGAAGTCATTCTTCAGCGACAAAAAAAGTATAATGCGTTGTGGCACCGATTTATCGCAGACATCAAAAACAAGTCAAAATCTCTGAATTTCTAAAATTAATCCTGCCATACCCCTGAAAATACAATTGTTTTGTCTCCAGCAAATATGAAGAAAAACACATTTTTCTCTCGTTAGCTAAATTTCAATAGTTGCCGAAAGTAATAGAGACTGACCGCGATAACTAACCCAGGGTGCGCTATGCAGGCTAAACAATACTTCCGCTTTTTAGAAATAACTGTATTTTTGTTCTCGATCGTGTGGGCAATGCCCTTACAGGCGAAACAAGAAGCAAAGACTCCCGCTGTAGAGTCAACATCTGAAACCCCACAATCTGTTGAAGATGGAGAGGCTGAAGCCGAATACTTAAAAGCGAAAGATAAAATATTCGCGCAGAAGTTTGCTGAAGCGATTATATATTTAGAGCGAGCGTTAAAACACGACCCAAAAAGTGCCCACCTTAATAATGAGTTATCAAAAATTTACGCCCAACAGGGTGAGATGGAAAAAGCTATCACTACAGGGCGCAAGGCAGTTGAAAATGAACCGAATAAAGTCGAATATCGAATGAGTTTAGCTGAAGTTTTAACTGGTAATAAAAACTACTCTGCAGCGAAAGAAGAATATTTAAAAGTCATTGAATTAGATCCCTCAAATCAAAAAGCAGGGCTTTTGATAGCCATGTTAGATTCGGAAATGGGTAATGACTCAAAAGCGATCGAACAACTCACAAAGTTAGTTAAAGAGAACCCAGATAATCCTCTAGCTTTGTTTTATCGTGCTAGAATTTACATTGAAAAAAATCAGTTAGAAGAAGCCAAAATGGATCTCGAGCAGTGTGTTCAGCAGCGCCCATCCTTTGTCGAAGCCGGAACCGCCTTGGGTTTGATTTTAGAAAAGAACAACGAAGTGGATGAGGCCATTCGGGTCTATTCCAAGCTTCAGGGAACAGGAGTCTTTAAAAAGCGATTGGCTTTCCTACTAATTCAAAAAAACCTTTTAAAAGAAGCTTTGCAGGCCCTTTCGGAATATGAGGAATCAGAGCCGGATGATTACTCTGCCAGAGTGAAGCTAGGATTATTGCACTTTGAGCTTAAGAACTATGAAAAAGCTAAGGAAGAATTTTTGAAAATTCTAAAGGAGCAACCGGCTTCGGACAATGTTCATTTTTATTTGGGCTGGGTCTATCAAGCTCAAAAACAATGGAAGCTAGCTTTAGAATCTTTCAAAAAAGTAACATCCGAGT
>Ga0214923_10001109_pt1 | contig 38995 bp, 33 predicted proteins | sample LL1510_MetaG_FD_177993 | JGI IMG/M metagenome (GOLD analysis project Ga0214923, IMG submission 177993) | Freshwater microbial communities from Lake Lanier, Atlanta, Georgia, United States - LL-1510 | ecosystem: Environmental > Aquatic > Freshwater > Lake | place: USA: Georgia | collected...
GTTGAAAAAGAATTTTCAAGAAATGGCGAAAGATATTCATTTTTAAAATGGGGTCAGCAAGCATTTAATAATTTTAAAGTAGTTCCTCCAGGAACAGGAATTTGTCATCAGGTAAATTTAGAATATTTATCAAAAGTAGTTTGGTCTTCAAAAATAAATGGAGAATTAACTGCTTACCCAGATACTTTAGTAGGCACTGACAGTCACACAACAATGGTGAATGGTCTTGCGGTTCTTGGTTGGGGAGTTGGCGGAATTGAAGCTGAGGCAGTGATGCTAGGACAGCCTATTTCAATGTTAATTCCAGAAGTTGTCGGATTTGAAATTAAAGGAAAGTTACCAGAAGGCACCACTGCAACAGATTTAGTTTTAACAGTTACACAAATGTTAAGAAAAAAAGGTGTAGTTGGAAAATTCGTAGAGTTTTATGGAGAAGGTTTGAAAAATTTATCACTTGCAGACAGAGCAACAATTGCAAATATGGCACCAGAATATGGAGCAACATGCGGTTTTTTCCCAATTGATGAAGAGACATTAAAATATTTAGAGTTTTCAGGAAGAGATAAAGATTTAATTAAACTTATAGAAGTTTATGCAAAAGAGCAGGGATTATGGACAAGTACAGGCATGGTATTTACGGATACTTTAAGTCTAGATGTCAGCACAGTAGTTCCAACAATTGCAGGACCAAAACGTCCACAAGACAAAGTTTTATTAACGGATGCTGCAAAAGATTTTGATAAGAATTTTAAAGAAACAATCAAAAGAACAGCTTTAAAAGAATATCCAGTTGAAAATGCAAATTATAAATTAAAAGATGGAAATATTGTAATTGCCGCAATCACATCTTGCACGAATACTTCTAACCCTAGCGTTTTAATTGCTGCAGGACTTCTTGCGAAAAAAGCAATTGAGAAAGGATTATCTTCTAAGCCATGGGTTAAAACTTCGCTAGCACCTGGTTCAAAAGTTGTAACTGATTATTTAGAAAAAGCAGGACTTGATACTTATCTTAATCAATTAGGTTTTAATTTAGTTGGATATGGTTGCACAACTTGTATTGGAAATTCTGGACCATTGAATGACAATATTAATAATGCAATTACAAAAGGTGAATTGTATGTAGCATCAGTTCTTTCAGGAAATAGAAATTTTGAAGGTAGAGTTCATCCACAAGTTAAAGCAAATTATTTGGCATCACCACCGCTTGTTGTTGCTTATGCTATCGCAGGTTCAATGATGGTTGATCTTTATAAAGATTCACTTGGAAAAGACAAAAGCGGTAAAGACGTATTTTTAAAAGATATTTGGCCATCAAATAAAGAAATAGCGGATACAATTTTAACTTCGATCTCAGCTCAAATGTTCAGATCAAGATATGATAACGTATCAGAAGGACCAGCTAGCTGGCAGAAAATAAAAACAGTTGCAAGTAGCATTTATGATTGGGATCAAAAGTCAACTTACGTTAAACGACCACCGTTCTTTGAAAACTTACCTGATAAACCAGAAGGATTTAAACCAATTAAAAACGCAAGGCCTCTTCTTATTTTAGCAGATTCAATAACAACTGATCATATTTCGCCAGCAGGTTCTATTCAAAAGTCAGGACCCACAGGAGACTATTTTATGCACCATCAAGTATTACAAAAGGATTTTAATTCTTATGGAGCAAGAAGAGGAAATCACGAGGTAATGATGCGTGGAACATTTGCAAATATTAGAATTAAAAATGAAATGGCACCAGGTACAGAAGGTGGAGTTACAATGCTTCATCCTGATAAAAAAGTAATGCCAGTATTTGATGCTTCTATGGAATATCAAAAAAGAAAAGTAGATCTTGTTGTAATTGCTGGAAAAGAATATGGAACAGGATCATCTCGCGATTGGGCTGCAAAAGGAACTAAACTTTTAGGAGTTAAAGCAGTGATTGCTGAGAGCTTTGAGAGAATACATAGATCTAACTTAGTTGGTATGGGAATTTTACCTCTTCAATTTAAAGAAGGATATTCGAGAAAGACATTAAATCTAAAAGGGTCTGAGATTATAAATATTTTAAATGTTGAAAAGGGCTTAAAACCTAGAGAAGAGGTAACAGTGGAATTCTTGTATGAAGATGGAAGTTCTAAAAAAATAAATGTTCTTTCTAGAATTGATACTGATAATGAAACTGAATACTACAAGCACGGTGGTATTCTTCAGTACGTTCTAAGAAATATGGCTTAAATATTTTAATTATATCTTTTCGATATTAGTAATCTTTTTTTTTATTTTTTCTACATAGAGTAGAAATTCCTGCTCCGCAGCCTCCAACGTTACAAGCTGGAAGTAAATTTTTTTATTTGAATTTTGCTGTATTAAGTCATCGTAATCAGAGGAAATAATCGAACCAACTTTTGGATATCCTCCTGTTGTTGGATGGTCTGACAGAAGAATAATTGGATTTCCATCTCCTGGAACTTGAATTGCTCCTTTTATAATACCTTCAGAGGGAATATTAGAATTTACTAAGTTTTCTAGACTTTTCCCTATAACTCTCATCCCCATCCTGTCAGTTTGTTTTGTGATTAAATAAGGAGTTGAAAAAAATTGCTTTTTAGAAGCTGTACTAAAATAATGAAATTGCGGGCCAGGAAGAACCCTGAAGATCTTTTTTTCTTCAAATTTAATATTTCTGATTATTTTATTTTCTTTATTGGTAGAGTTTTTAAAAATTAAAATCTTATCTTTTAATTCAATTTTTTTTCCTCCATTTGGACCAATAAATGCTCGAGGTTGGGATGAGACTGATCCACAAAATTTATCTAATTTAAAGCCACCTTCAATACTTAAATAACCATAAACAGATGCCTTTGTTGCAAGAATATCTAATTGATCGCCTTCATTTAAATCATATGTTCTGTAAGGCTCGCCATTAATTTCTCCTTTTTGAGAGTATATTTTAAAAAAAACATTTCCTGTGATTGCAACTTTAGTTTTGCCTTTAACTAACTTTATAAGAGGACCTTGGTAAGCAAATTCTATTGCTCCAGTATTTTTGTCATTGTTTAATAAAACGTTAGAAAGAAGAAAAGATTGGTAATCCATAGCGCCACCAGGAGCCAGTCCCATATATTGAACACCAAATCTTCCTTTATCTTGAAAGGTTGAATTTATACCCGGTCTTAAAACTTCAAAATAACTTTGTTCCATTATTTTAATTCTGATTTATTAACTTTTTTAAATTTTATTGTGTCGCCAGGTGAAAACAAACAGGGGTTTGTAAAATTTTTAGTATCAAATAATTTAACAGAAGTTCTGCCAATAATATTCCACCCACCAGGACTTAGATAAGGATAGATAATGCAAAACTTCTCAGCAATAGCAACGGAACCTATTGGAACTTCAACTCTTGGTGACTGCAATCTACTTGTAAATAATTTCTTATCAAGATCACCCATATAAGGATGTCCTGGCATAAAACCTATCATATACACATAAAACTCAGTATCCAAATGTGTTTTGATAATTTCCTCTTTAGATAATTTAAGTGACTTTGTTAAATTTTCTAAATCAAGTGCGAATTCATCATCATAACAAATAGGAATAGTCCAAGTTTTACCTGATTGAGTTATATTTAATTTTTTAAGATCAATGCATGAAATTATTTCTTTAATTTTATGTGAGTTATTCTTTTCTAAATCGAAATGGATAACTAACTTATTATAAGAGGGAATAATATTATAAATACCCTTAATCTCATCTTTATTACTTTTTTCTTTAAGATAGTTAAAAAGACTAATAACTTTTTTATTAATATCTTTATTTACCTCTTCGCCAAAATCACAAATAATTCCTTGATCACTGATATTAGTTATTTTTTTTATCATGGATATTGTATAAACTTTTAGAAATTTTAAATTAGCAAAAGCGAAATATAATGGAAGTAAATATTAATAGTGATCTAGGTGAAAGTTCAAAGTTTCATTCTACAGAAAATGATCCTGCCTTATTAAAAATAGTAAATTCTGCAAACATTGCTTGTGGTTATCATGCGGGTGACGAAGAAACGATGGAAAGAACTATTCGAATATCTAAAGATAACGGAGTTAGTATTGGATCACATCCCTCGTACTTAGATAGAGAAAATTTTGGCAGAAAGAGAATGAATATTTCACCAGAGGAAGTTACTAAACTTGTTATTGATCAATGTGAAATTCTAAACAAAGTCGCAGATAAATTAAAAATGAAAGTAACTCATGTAAAACCACATGGTGCCTTGAGTAATATGGCTTGCGAGAATTATGAATTGTCGTTCACTATAGCTAAAGCAATTAAGCAATTTGATCCAAATGTAATTTTTTTAGCCCATGCTCAGACTGAGATGGAAAAAGCAGGTCGTGATTTAAAATTAAGAATTGCTTGTGAAGTGTTTGCAGATAGAAACTATGAAGATAATGGTTATCTTGTTGCAAGATCAAAACCTAATGCAATGATCTTAAACAGAGAGGAATCTGCAAAACACGTTCTTAGAATGTTAGAAAATCAGGCTTTAAATTGTTATTCCGGAAAACAAATTCCTTGTGACATTGATTCAATTTGCGTTCATGGAGATGAAAAAACAGCAGTGGATAACGCTCAATATTTGAGAGAAGTTTTAATTAAGAATGGTTTTCAATTAAAATCTTTGGATAAGTTAAAAAAAATTAATTAATGCCAAAAAAAAGGGACGGTTATTTAAAACCGCCCCTTAATTTTTTAAAAATAATTACTTATTTTTTTTGTGCCCAAGTTGGCATAGGGTATTTCACTTCACATGCAGCGAATTCAAATGGATAAATTGTACAGTATTGTCCATTTTGAACTTGCATTAAAATTCCTCTTTGCAACTCGTTATGTCCATTTGCTGAAAACTTCACGCCTTTATAAGGAATGATTAAATTTTTAGCAGGAATATTCGTTTGTGTTAATGCCACACGAATTTTCTCAGGATCAGTTGAACCAGCTCTGTTGATTGCATCTACAAGAACCATAAACGCTGTAAATTCTCTTGCTGGAACATCAGATAGATCTCTTCCGCCTGAATGTTTTTTAAATAATTCATTCACCTTAGCAAGGTTAGGAATTTTTTTAGCAAGATCGGCATTAAATGGTGATCTTGTGATTACACCTTCAGCATCTTTACCCATTGTAGAGATAAAGCTTGGATCTGTGTAACCAGCGTTTTGTGCTAGCAATAATTTTGGATTGTAATCCAATTCTTTTGCTGTTTTTAAGAAAAGAAACGCATCAGATGTATAAGATGACGGAAGTAAAACATCAGCGTTAGATGCTTTTAATTTTTGAACTTCTGAAGTCAAAGAAGTTGCTTTTGCATTATATGCAATTTTATCAGCAACTTTGTAACCTTTATCTTTTGCAAATTTTTCTTGTGTAGTTCCGCTGTCAGTTCCCCAAAGAGAATCTTCATGCAAAATACTTACAGTTGATAATTTGATATTCTTTTTCTTTTGTAAATCTGACATGAAATCATACATTACTTGTGTGAATTCACCGTCATGAGGAGTTACTCTAAAGAAATATTTTAGACCACGGTCTGTAAGATTTGGTGCTGTTGAAGCTCCGTTTACATATGGAATTCCAGCTCTATCAGCAACTAAACTAGATGTTGCTGTTACCGCTGAAAAGTATGCTCCAAATAAAGCGTGAACTTTTTCATTATTGATTAATCTTTCAGCTTCACCTTGACCAATTTCTGGTTTGCCTTGGTGGTCTGCAATTACCAATCTAATTTTAGCACCTTTTAATCCTGGTAATCCTTTTCCTTTAGCGAAAGGCATATCAAGATTAACGTCTTCGTTAACAATTTCTACTGCAGTTTTAAGCGCAGCAATTGAATCAAGACCAATTTGAGCAACTGGACCTGTTAATGGATGTAGGACACCGATTACTACTTCGTTAACTTTTTGTTGTGATACAGCAAATGAGTTAAATGAAAGAGAAAAGGCAGCTACGAAACATATTAGTTTTTTTTTCATAGATCTCCGTTATTTTTTTAAATAGATTAACGACAATTTAAATTATTGTAAACATAAGACTTAGAAATGACATCACAAGTTGTAATTCAGGCAATTATTAGCGGAATTCTAATGGGTCTTATTTATGCATTAATTGCAGCGGGTCTAAGTTTAATTTTTGGTCTAATGGAAATTGTAAATTTTGCACATGGAGATCATTTAATGGTTTCAATGTTTTCTGCATTTTGGTTTTGGATGTTATTTGGAATTGATCCAATTTATTCAATCCCACTTACAATTTTAGTAATGGCAGTACTTGGTATTGCAACACATTATTTTATTATTCGAAAAATTTTAAACTCAACAATGTTAGTCCAAATCTGCGCAACATTTGGTCTTGCTGTTGCTATTCGAGCCCTTGCGCAATTTTTCTTCACACCGGACTTTAGAACAATCAAAAATCCAATTATCCAAGGTAAATTTGAAATCGCAGGAATTTTTATTGGTCAACCTCAATTATATGCAAGTTTAGTTTGTCTTATTGCATTTATTCTACTTTATTTATTTGTCACAAAAACTGAAACAGGAACGGCATTACAAGCAACCGCCCAAGATAGACAAGCTGCAGAAATTTTAGGTATCCCATCTAATAAAATGTTTGCTCTAGGCTGGGCAATAGGACTAAGTTGTGTTGCAGTTGCAGGTTCGATGCTTTCAAATTTTTATTACGTATTTCCAGATGTTGGAGTTAACTTTTCTTTATTTGCTTTTGTCGCTGTAGCCCTTGGTGGATTTGGCAGCATCACCGGAAGTTTGATAGCAGGAATTATTATTGGAATTGTTGAGTCGGTTGGGGGATTGTTAATTGATCCATCGTTTAAATTACTTTACGTTTTTGCAGTTTACTTATTCGTTGTTATTGCCCGACCGCAAGGAATTTTTGGAAGATATTAAAATGATTAATAATTTTTCAGCTAAATTATTAGAAGCTAAAAATGAACCGCTTTGGTACTTTAATAAAAACTCTCTTATTATTATTGGTGTTGTTGTTTTAGGTTTGCTTTTATTTCCTTTTACTTCACCCTCTAAATTCGCAATTCATTTAATGATGATGATTTTTATGCATGCTGTGATGGCGCAATCTTGGAATGTGCTTGCAGGTTTTTCAGGTCAAATCAGTTTAGGTCATGCGATATTTTTTGGAATAGGCGCTTATGCATCCGCATATTTTTATGTCAAATTTCAAATCACTCCTTGGATTGGAATTTTAATAGGTATTGGAATTTCAGGGTTAATTGCTATGTTAATTGGGATCCCAATTTTAAGATTGAAGGGGCATTATTTTGCAATAGCAACTTTATTAATTGGTATAAGTTTTCAAGTAGTTTTTCAAAGATGGCCCGAGGTTGGCTCATCATCAGGATTATGGATACCAATTAATAGAGAAAGTCCTTGGAGTTCAATGCAATTTCATAAAAGTAAGGTTGCTTATTATTATATTTCTTTAATTTTTTTTATTGCCTCATTCTTTTTGGTCTGGTTATTAAATCGATCCAAACTTGGATACAGACTTAGAGCTATTCGTGACCAATCGGATGCAGCTTCAAGTCTTGGTATTCACGTATCAAAGTATAAAATAATAGCATTTATTATATCGGCAATGATCATGGCGCCGATGGGAAGTATTTATGCTCAATATGTTTTAATTGTTGATCCTAACAATGCGTTTAATGTTGATATATCAATTCTTGTTTTATTAATTTCCGTGATGGGCGGAGTTGGAAATATTTGGGGACCAATTATTGGTTCTGCAATCTTAATTCCAATTTCAGAATTTTCTAGAATTTATTTTGGTGGAACAGGGCATTCTATCGATTTAATTGTTTACGGAGTTTTAATTATTATCATTTGCATTTTTAGACCTGCTGGAATTGTTTCGCTTATTCCAAGATCTTTTAGAGAAAGAGAAAAAGCAAAATGAGTATTTTACTAAAAGTTGAAAATTTAAGCAGATCATTTGGTGGTATTCATGCAAACAGCGACATTTCCTTTGATGTTAAAGAGGGGGAAATTCTAGGAGTTATAGGACCCAATGGAGCAGGAAAATCAACATTATTTGATTTGATTACCGGATTTACCAAATCAGATCGAGGGCAAGTTATATTAAGAGATAAAAATATTACAAACATTAGACCTGATTTAATTTGCAGAATGGGAGTTGGAAGAACTTTTCAAAAATTAAAACCCTTTGCTGATCAAACGTTATTAGAAAATGTTATTGTTGGTGCATTGGTAAAAGAAAAAAACTTAAAAGTTGCCCGTGATAAAGCTTTAGAAATTATTGATTTTGTAGATCTAATTGAAAAAAGACATCACTATGCAAAAGAACTTTCAACAGGACAACGCAAAAGATTAGAGCTCGCCAGAGCTTTAGCAACTGATCCAAAATTATTACTCATGGATGAAGTGACTGGAGGAGTTGATCAAAGAACTATTCCAGGTCTTGTAGAGTTAGTTTTAAAATTAAAAAAGAATGGAATTACCGTTGTAACCATTGAGCATAATATGAAAATTATTATGGATATTTCAGATAGAATTCTTGCTCTGAACCAAGGAAAAAGAATTGCTTTTGATATTCCAAAAAATATTAGTCAAAACTCACAAGTGATAGACGCTTACTTAGGAAAAGTAGATGCTGCTTAATATAAAAAATATAGACGTTGCTTATGATGATTACCAAGTCATTTGGAATGTTTCATTAAATGTTAAAGAAGGTGAAATGGTAGCTTTGCTTGGACCTAATGGATCTGGAAAAAGTACAATTCTTAATAGCATTAGTGGTTTAATAAAAATTAAAACAGGTGAAATCAATTTTAATAATATTCCAATTCATAAATTTGAGACCTATCAAAGAGTTGGCGCTGGTATTTCTCATGTTCTTGAGAGAAGAAGAGTATTTCCTTACTTAACAGTATTACAGAATTTATTATTAGGTGCATATCATGAAAAAGCTAAGGCTGAGAGAGAGAAATCTTTGCAAGATGTTTATAATTTTTTTCCAAAATTAAAAGATCGTTCAAATCAAGTTGCAAACACTATGTCAGGTGGTGAGCAGCAAATGCTTGCAATCGGCAGAGGGTTAATGGGAATTCCAAAATTGTTAATGGTGGACGAACCTTTTCTTGGACTTGCACCTTTAGTTATAGAAGATTTAAAATTAATATTTAAAAAAATTGCAGAACGTGGAATTGCAATATTATTTGTTGAACAAAATGTTAGACTTGCTTTGAGTATGGCAAACCGTGGTTACATTCTCGAAAGTGGAAGATTAGTAATTGATGGAGCCTCTAAAGATTTAGTAGATAGTAAAGAAGTTAAAAGAGTTTTTCTAGGATCTTAATTAATTGCAGCAAGGCTGCTATTTAATTTATCAGTAATTAGCATTGCTCCTGGTTTATGAGTAATACAAAAATCAGGTTTACAATTTTCAACAACGGATTGAGGCGTTACTCCACAGGCCCAAAACACAGGAATTTCATTATTTTTGATTACTCTTGGAGCATCACCATATTCTGGTTTCATTATATCTTTAATTCCAATCTGCGCAGGATCGCCAAGATGAACAGGAGCCCCATGCACCGCTGGAAAACGAGATGATATTTGAATTGCTTTTATAGTGTCCTCAGCATTTAACGGTCTCATTGATACAACTAATTTTCCTTTAAAAGGACCAGCGGGTTCACAATCAATATTTGTTTTGTACATTGGAACAGTCGTATTGTTTTTTATGTGCTGCATTTCAATTCCAGCCTCCATTAATGGTAATTCGAATGACATTGAGCAACCAAGAACAAAAGTGACTAAATCATCGTTCCAATATTTTTTTATATTTGTAGGCTCATCGACTACTTTTCCATTCTGCCAAATTTTATATCTCGGAACATCTGTTCTAATATCGATATCGCCCAAATCTTTTAAGTATGGATCACCTTTAATTCCAAAACCAATAAGCGGACATGGCTTTGGATTTTTTTGACAGAAGGCTGCAAAATCAAGAGCGTATTTACTTGGTAATATACATAGATTACCCTGCACATATTTTCCAGCAATGCCTGCTGTTTGTTTATCGTATTTATCTGCTCTAATAATTTTTCTTGCTTCAGCAGGATCTGTGATATTTAACATTTAATTTTGTAAAATATTTTTAATATAAAATTTAATGTAAATGAAAAGATTAGAAAATAAAAGTGTTATAATTACTGCGGCAGGACAAGGTATTGGCAAAGAAACTGCTATTCGTTTTTTTAAAGAAGGAGCTAATGTTATTGCAACAGACATTAACAGAACTAATAAATTAGAGGAGCTTTCAAAAGAATATCCTAAAATTAAAACTTATACTTTAGATTCAACTAATGCTGCAGATATAAAAAAATTTGCAAATACTATTTCAAAAGTTGATGTTCTTTTTAACTGTGTAGGATTTGTTCATAATGGAACAATACTTGAGTGTGAAGAAAAAGATTGGGATTTTTCATTTAATGTAAATGTTAGATCGATGTATTTGATGATTAAAAATATTATTCCTAAAATGATCAATCAAAAATCGGGAGTTATAATTAATATGGCTTCAGTTGTATCTAGCGTTAAGGGAGTTAAGGATAGATTTGTATATGGAGCCACCAAAGCAGCTGTGATTGGTCTTACAAAATCTATCGCAGTTGATTTTTTAAAATACAATATTAGATGTAATGCTATTGCTCCAGGAACAATTCATACACCTTCATGGGAAGATCGAGTGAATTCATCTAAAGATCCTGAAAAAGCAAGAAAAGATTTTATTGATAGGCAGCCCATGGGAAGATTAGGAAAACCAGAAGAGGTTGCGGCACTTGCAACATATTTAGCTACCGATGAGTCAGCATTTTCTACGGGTGCCGTTTACTCATTAGATGGTGGAATGACGATTTAAATAAAATATCCACATACACTCTTAAAGGTAGAAAATTTGATTCAAAATGGAATCAAAATGGAATCAAAACGAGAACATTCATCTTATTTTGTTGTTATTTTATGTGGGTAACTAATCTTGTATCCAGGGATTTTTTTTCTTATCGTCTTTTTCACTAAGAGCTTTAAAGAATGCTTTTTGGGGGATTAAAAAATTACCAAAGAAAAACATCACAGCTGCTCCAAATACAAATCCTCCAATATGAGCTCCATAGGCAACTCCACCTTGGCTTGAACTTCCACTCGAACTAATAAATTGTAAGATAAACCAAAATCCTAGAACAAACATTGCAGGAATTCTCACCATTTGAGAAAAAAATCCAAAAGGTATTAACACTAAAACTCTATTTCTAGGGTATCTAACTAAATAAGCACCTAATACACCACTGATAGCTCCGCTTGCGCCAACCATTGGAATAGTTGAATTTACATTTAAATAAACTTGAGTCATTGCAGCCGCAATACCTGACGCTAAATAAAATAAAATAAATTTTATTTTTCCGAGATCATCTTCAATGTTATCTGCAAAAATCCACATATAAAGCATATTTCCAATTAAATGCATAAAACCACCATGCATAAACATTGAGGTAATCAAAGTTAGGTAAGGGTCAATTTTATTTAGGTCATTCGGCAAAGATTCTGTTCCAAGAAGTGATGCAGGAACAACACCATAGGAATAAAATAAATTTCCATTATCAAAACCAGGAGAACTTATTTGTATTAAAAAAACTACAATACAAATACCTATTATAGTGTAACTGAGTATTGGAGTTGAAAGGGTCGTATTGTCGTCTTTTAATGGTATCACAGATTAGTTACCGCATTGTGCTTTGTGCATCATTAAATGGTCAAGTAGAATGCACGCAAGCATAGCTTCCCCAATAGGAACAGCACGAATACCAACGCAAGGATCATGTCGTCCACGAACAGAAATTTTAGTATTTTTACCTTTTGTATCAATGGTATCACGAGTATTTAAAATAGAAGATGTAGGTTTAACCGCAAAGGATGCAATAATTTCCTGTCCTGTAGAAATGCCACCTAAAATTCCACCTGCGTTATTAGATAAAAATTTTGCTTTTCCACCTTTGGATCTTATTTCATCAGAATTAGTTTCTCCTGTTAAACTTGCAGCATTCATACCAGCGCCAATGTTAACGCCTTTAACTGCATTAATACTCATAAGTCCTGCAGCAATATCTTGATCAAGTTTTGAATAAATAGGAGCACCAAGTCCAACTGGAACTCCTTTTGCCCTAAGTTCAATAATAGCACCACATGAACTTCCAGCTTTTCTAATATCTAATAAATATTGCTCCCACACGGGCACAGTTTCTTTATCAGGACAAAAGAAAGGATTTTTTCTAATTTCTTTATCATTCCAAAGTTTACGATCAATTATCAATGGACCAATTTGTATAACCCCACCAATGATGGAGAATTTCTTTCCAAGTAATTTATTTAAAACAACTTTAGCAATAGCGCCTGCTGCAACACGTGATGCAGTTTCTCTGGCCGATTGTCTACCCCCCCCTCTAAAGTCACGGTTTCCATACTTCATAAAGTAAGTAAAATCAGCATGTCCTGGTCTAAATTTGTCTTTAATACTTTCATAATCACGAGATTTAGTATCTTCATTAAATATGATCATTGAAATAGGAGTTCCAGTGGTTTTTCCTTGAAACACACCAGATAATATTTGCACCTGATCTTTTTCTTTTCTTTGAGTTACAAATTTTGACTGACCAGGTCTTCTTTTGTTTAATTCGATTTGAATATCTTTTTCAGAAATAGCAATATTTGGAGGACAACCATCAACTACACAGCCGATTGCAGGACCATGAGATTCTCCCCATGTTGTAAATCTAAATAGCTTTCCAAAAGTATTAAATGACATTAAATATATTTTATAAGGTATTTTTAGTTATTTATGAATCAAAAAAATTATAAAACAAACAAACTTGGACTGAATGCGTGTTTTCTTGATAAGAAAAATCCATTTGAGCTATTCAAGGCATGGATGACTAAAGCTAAAAGAACAGAAATTAATGATCCTAATGCTTTAGCGCTTGCAACGGTAAATCGTAACAAACAACCATCGGTTCGTATGGTTCTTTTAAAAGGACTAACAAGTACAGAGTTTGTTTTTTATACAAATTTAAAAAGCAAAAAAAGTGACGAATTGAAAAGTAATCCAAAAGCATCAATGTGCTTTCACTGGAAAAGTATAAGACGACAAATAAGAATTGATGGGTTGATTAAAAAAGTTTCAAGCAAAGTTGCTGATCAATATTTTAATACAAGACCTTATGGTAGCAGAATTGGAGCATGGGCATCTATACAATCAACTCCAATGAAAACTAAGTTAGATTTAATTAAAAGAATTGAACAATACAAAAAAAAATTTCCTAACCATAAAAAAGTTCCAAGACCTCCCTATTGGTCAGGTTGGGCTTTAAAAGCAAATCAAATTGAATTTTGGTTAGATGGTAGTAATAGAATACATGAAAGACTAAGATATAGAAAATCTGGATCTAGATGGATTAAAGAAATTTTATATCCTTAATTTTTTATGAAAATTGAATTAATAAATATTATTAGCGCCGCAGTATTTTTTTTAGCAATAATACATACTTTCTCTATAAAATTTTTTGAAAAGCTTGCAATTAAATATAAAAATCACGGAAAACTTTTTCATTTGTTAAGTGAAGTGGAAGTTGTTTTTGGTTTTTGGGCTGCAATATTAATTATTTTTTTATGCATTAATAACAGTTTTGATTACACCATGAAATATTTGGAGGAACAAGACTATACTGAGCCGCTTTTTATATTTGTAATTATGGTTATTGCAGCTAGCAAACCCATTCTTGATTTTTGTTTGTATTCAATTTTACAAATTTCAAAACTAGTTCCAGCCAACCGATCTTTAGTAGTATTTTTTATTACAATTTCATTTGTTCCATTATTAGGTTCATTTATTACTGAGCCTGCGGCAATGACTTTAGCAGCTTTGTTATTGAAAGATTATTATTTTTCAAAAAAAATATCCTCAAACTTAATGTATGCGGTTATAGGAGTCCTTTTCGTAAATGTTTCTATTGGTGGAACGCTTACACCGTATGCTGCCCCACCGATTTTAATGGTAGCTGACAAATGGGATTGGAACCTTTTATTTATGTTAAAAACTTTTGGATGGAAATCTTCACTCGCAGTGATTGTTAATGCTTTATTTATTACTTTATTTTATTCAAAAGAATTGAAACGATTAAAACAGGATTATCAAAGGGATATTAAAAGTTCAAAACCAACAATAGTTACTATTGTACATGTCGTATTTTTAATTGCTGTCGTTTATTGCATTCATCATCCAATACTATTTCTTGGATTATTTATATTTTTTCTTGGGTTTACTCATGTCTACAACAAATATCAAAATAAACTCTTTTTAAGAGAAGGCTTGCTAGTTGGTTTCTTTTTAGCAGGTTTAATTATTTTAGGGGGGCAACAAAAATGGTGGTTACAACCTTTAATTAAAAATTTAAATAGCGATGTTATGTATTATGGAGTTACAATTCTTACAGCAATCACAGATAATGCTGCTTTAACTTATTTAGGATCTTTAGTTGATGGTCTTACAAATGAACTAAAATATGCATTAGTCGCAGGAGCAGTTACGGGTGGTGGACTGACAGTCATTGCTAATGCACCCAATCCAGCAGGCTATTCAATATTAAAAAATAACTTTCCAAATAAAACAATTAGTCCACTAAAACTTTTTCTATTTGCTATACCACCAACATTTGTCGCAATAACTTTTTTTAAATTTTTATAAATAAATGCAAAGTATATTAGATCCTGCAATTTTATTTTTTATCTTTGGAGTTTTTGCTGGAGCTGTTAAATCTAATTTAGAGATTCCACCAGCAATTACTAAATTTTTATCATTATATCTTTTAATGGCTCTGGGATTAAAAGGAGGGTTTGCTTTACAAAAATCAGGATTAACAATTGATATAGTAAAAACTTTGTCTATCGCTGTTATACTTGCAATTATTATTCCTATACTTGGATACTATTTTCTTAGAAAAAAATTAAACAGTTATGATTCAGCTGCAATTGCAGCAACTTATGGCTCGGTAAGCGCTGTTACTTTTATTACTGCTAGTCAATTTTTAGATCAAAACCAAATTACCTACGGTGGTCATATGGCGGCTGCTATGGCGTTAATGGAATCTCCAGCAATTATTCTTGCAGTTTTTTTAGCAAGTGCTGCAAAATCTAATAAAAAACAAAGTTCACTAAATTTGTTGCACAAATCTTTCACAGATGGAGCTCAATTACTTTTAATTGGAGCAATGATTGTGGGTCTTTTTGCTGGTACTACGGGTGAGAAAATTATGGCACCTTTCTCAATTGATTTATTTAAAGGCATGCTAGCATTTTTCTTGCTTGATATGGGTTTGATGGTTGCCAAAAATTTTAAACAAGTTCTAAACAAACCTGTTTATGTTTTAATTTATGGAGTATTTGCTCCACCTATTCATGCATTATTGGCTTTATTAATATGTAAGATCGCAGGAGTTGATTTAGGTGAAACAATTCTTTTAATGATTTTGTCTGCAAGTGCCTCATATATTGCAGTGCCAGCAGCATTAAAATATGCACTACCACAAGCCAATCCTTCACTTTATTTTGGAATGTCATTAGGATTAACTTTTCCAATAAATATTATAATTGGAATACCGCTTTATACATATATTGCTAAATTATTTTCTTAGTAAAAAATATTTTAGGATTTTTTTATTCGATTATAAATCTTATCGAAACCATTATTTAAATTTTTAAATATTCCAGATTTTTTTAATCTTTTAAGAAGTTCTGCGTTAATTCCACCTTTTGTTTGAAACTCTTTAATCATTTTATCCGTTGAGTAATGAGAATTTTTTAAAAGCTCGTTATTTAGTGCCTTAAATAAATGATTTATATATTCTTTAGATTTATTTTCATTAATTCCTCTTTTTACAAACCATTTATGAGCGGTATTATATATTTCAAGATATGTTGCCATAAATGAGGTCAAGACCCATAATTTTTTATTTTCCTTTTCATTATTTGTGGCAATCACTTTTCCAAGCATGTTGAAAAATTTTTCAACAATCTTATTCTTTGGATAAATAATAATAGGTCCAAGATTATATTTAATCATAGGAAGAGGGGCTATTTTAAATATTTGTTTAGCAGGGTATATTATTTTTTTTAGTTCTTGATTATGAATAGTGGATATAAAGTTTAGGACCGTATGATTTTTTCTAAATTTTAATTTCCCTAATATTTGCTTTCCAACTTTTGGTGTGACGGAAAGAACTATCCAATTAGATTTATCAAGTACTTCTTGATTAGATTTTGCAATTTTAATTTTTTTAAATTTATTCTTTAAAGATTTACTATTTTTTTTATTTCTTGGAGAAAGAATCATCTCCTTTACATTTATTTTTGCTTTAAAAATTCCTTCAATAACAGAGGTTGCTATTTTTCCAACGCCTACAAAACCTAATTTCATATTAACAAAAATTTAATTAAATTAGATATACCACTCTTAAGTGCAATTATAAGATTAATAAAACTTTTATTTTCTGCAGAATAAACCTATGAACATTGCTAAAATTGACTTTTAACTTTGGATAAATAAATATGGGATTCGTGGGCAATGGGCCTCTTAATCGTTAAAAAAAAGGTTAATTATTTGAAATTAGAATTACTTTATAACCCAGGTAACGTTCTTTGTGATTTTCTTAACATAAAAGATGATCATAAATTTATTTTAAGAGTTTTTGTTAATCTAACTTATTACGGACACATATTAGCGGCACTTGCGTTATTTTATGTCAAAATAACTAGTTAGTAATGAAAAAATCTAAAACAAAATCACAGGGCTACTCAAGTTTATTCATAATTGTTGTAGCTACTTTTTTAATAACTTTTCCAGCAGGATTTGTAACAAAGGCAGCATTAGATCCTTGGTATTATAATTTAGCAAAACCAGCATTTAATCCTCCTAATTGGATTTTTGGGCCAGTGTGGACACTGCTTTATGCAATGATGTCAGTAGCAGTTTGGCTTGCTTATAAAAAAAGCAAACATTCCAATAAAATTTTGGCAGTTTATTTTATCCACTTATTTATAAATGCAAGTTGGAGTTATGTATTTTTTTATTATAAACAAATTTTTCTTGCTAGTTTTATAATTTCAATAATTATTTTTTTTATTTTATATTTAATGGTTTTGTATTCAAAATACAGCAAGACTTCTGTTGTATTAATGCTACCTTATTTTGCGTGGTCTACGTTTGCACTATATTTAAATAGTACAATTTATATTCTTAATTCGTCCTATTAATTAAATAAAAAGATAGTTCCTGTAGATTTTTTCTAATATCAGAATCTTTAAAAATATTTAAAGAGTCAGAAGATACATTTGAAAAATATTCTGCCCTTTTTTTGCAAATAGTAATTACATCATATTTTTTTATCAATAATAAAATTTGATTTAATTCTTTTTCTATTCTTATTTTTTGAGCGAAATATTTTTTAATTTGCTCTCTTTCAATTTCATTTGATTTTTGAAATAAAATAATAATTGGCAAAGTAATTTTACCTTCATAAAAATCATTTCCAATATTCTTACCAAAGGCTTTAGTAGAATTATAATCTAAAATATCATCGCTGATTTGAAATACTATACCAAGATTAACGCCGTAAGATTGTAAGGCTTTTTTTTCATTCTCAGATTTATTTGCAAGACAACCGCCCACTTTCATTGCCGCACCAAATAATGAAGCTGTTTTTTGTGTTACGATATTTAAATAAACTTGTTCAGTCATATCTACTTCATTTTTATGCTGAAGTTGAAGGACTTCGCCTTGAGCAATTTCTGCAGATACATTTGATAATAATTTTAAAATTTCTAAAGAACCAACATCAACCATAATTTCAAAACACCTACTTAGAAAATAGTCTCCCACCAGTATTGATGGTTGGTTTCCCCAAATAACGTTTGAAGTTTTTTTGCCTCGTCTTACTGTGCTGTTATCAATAACATCGTCATGTAATAAAGTTGCGCTATGAATAAGCTCAACACAAGCAGCTAAATGAATATTATGCTCACCTCTGTATTCAGTAATTTTAGAGCTAGCTAAAGTCAGTATAGATCTTAATCTTTTTCCACCTGAATTTAATTGGTATGAAGCCATTTGATCAATCAGATTTACTGCGCTTGATAATTTTAATTTTGTAAAATCCTCTACCTTGTCTAAATCGTTATTAAATATTTCTTTAAGGGAATCGTAAGGTGTTTTTTTCTGAAATTTTTCTAGTTGTACGATATTATTTTTCATGAGGCGTTTGTAGCATTAATAAATATAAAGTATTATTAAATTTTTATTCTGGAATACTAACAATAAACGTTTAAAAGATATTAAATAAATATGTTCTCATTTTTTAAATCAAAACCAATAGTTTCTCTAATCAGATTAAATGGAGTTATAGGCAATGTAGGTAGATTTAGCCAAGGCATGAGCTATGCCAGTCAAAGCGATATTATTAAAAAAGCCTTTGCTTTAAAGAATATTAAAGCAGTTGTTATTTCTATAAATTCTCCAGGAGGATCACCAGTTCAGTCTAATCTTTTATACGATCTTATTAGATCTGAAGCTGATGATAAAAAGGTTAAAGTAATTACCTATGCCGAAGATGTAGCGGCTTCAGGTGGATATATGTTGATGTGCGCAGGAGATGAAATTTTTGCAAATGCTAATTCAATCGTTGGATCAATCGGAGTTATTTATTCAGCATTTGGATTTCAAGAGTTAATAAAAAAAATCGGAGTACAAAGAAGAGTTCATACTGCGGGTGAGAACAAAAGTATCTTAGATCCATTTTTGGAGGAAAAAAAAGAAGATGTTGAAAAGTTAAAATCTTTACAAAAAGATTTGCATGAAGAATTCATTAATTTAGTTAAGAATAGTAGAAAAGATAAATTAAAATCTGAAAATCATTCAATATTGTTTTCAGGAGAATTTTGGTCTGGAAAAAAATCATTAGAACTTGGTTTAATTGATGGAGTTGGAACTTTACAAGAAATTTTAAAAGAAAAATTCGGTAAAGATCTCAGAGTTAAAAAATTTGAAGCAGCGCAAAGTTGGTTAAAAAGAAAACTTTCCTCACAATTACCAGGATCGTATTCGGAAGTTATAAATGAACTAGAAGTAAGATCCATCTGGAACAAATATGGCTTATAAAAATGGCAGCTAAAAAGAAATTTAATAAAAAAAAAATTATAACTAAAAAAAAAGTTATAACCAAAAAAAAATCTAAGCCACAAGATTTATCTTTCCAGGAGGTTATATTTAAATTACAAAAATTTTGGTCTGATTATGGTTGTGTTGTAATGCAACCTTATGACATGGAAGTTGGAGCTGGTACTTTTCATCCCGCAACAACGTTAAGATCTTTAGGATCTAAGCCTTGGAAGGCAGCATATGTTCAGCCGTCAAGAAGACCCACAGATGGTCGTTACGGAGATAATCCAAATAGACTTCAGCATTATTACCAATTTCAAGTTTTGATCAAACCATCACCTGAAAATGTACAAAGTCTTTATCTTAGAAGCCTAAGTGCGCTTGGAATTAATTACAAAGAACATGATATTCGTTTTGTAGAAGATGATTGGGAAAGTCCAACATTAGGAGCCTCAGGACTTGGATGGGAAGTTTGGTGTGATGGAATGGAAATTACCCAATTTACTTATTTTCAACAGATGGCAGGATTTGAATGTAAACCAGTTTCAGCAGAAATCACTTATGGTCTTGAAAGAATTACAATGTTCATTCAGGGAGTAGATAGTGTTTACGATATTAGATGGAACAATGATGGTGTTAAATATGGAGAGGTTTATAAACGTAATGAAAAAGAATTTTCGGCATATAATTTTGAATTTGCAAACACAGATAATCTTTTAAAATCATTTGTAATGACAGAGGGTGAATGTCAGAATTTATTATCTAAAAATTTAGCTCTCCCTGCTTATGATCAGTGTTTAAAAGCCAGTCATATCTTTAATACTTTAGACGCAAGAGGGGTTATATCCGTGACAGAAAGAGCTGGATTTATTAACAAAATTAGAACTCTTGTTAAAAGTACAGCAGAAGTTTGGTTAAAGAACTCTGATTAATGTCCGACTTATTATTAGAATTATATTCTGAAGAAATACCACCCACATTACAAGAAGATGCAAAGAATAATATTGCTGCAAATTTTACGTCATTTTTTGAAAAATATGATTTTAAAAAAGTTGCAAGTGAAATTTATTCAACTCCCAAAAGATTAATTTTTTATTACAATAACTTACCAACAAATATTAAAACCGAAGCAAAGGTTTTAAGAGGTCCAAAAGTTGGAGCACCAGAGCAGGCTATACAAGGGTTTATTAAATCAAATAATTTAGATTCAAAAGAAATTTACGAAGAAGAAACAGACAAAGGAAAGTTTTTTTTTGTAAAAATACAAAAAAAAGAAATACCAGTTGTAGAAGAAATTAAGAAAAATATCCCTCATTTTTTAAATGGCCTACAATGGAGAAAAAAAATGCGTTGGGGTAATTATGATCTTTCTTGGGGCAGGCCTTTAAAATCAATTTTATGTTTATTTGATAAACAAGCTATCGCATTTAATTTTTTTCACTTAACATCAACAAATATTACTTATGTAGATGGACCATTGGAAGATAAAGCGGTTGTTATTAGAGATTATAGTCATTTTAAAAAAATATTAACTGATAAAAGAATTATTTTTAATAATACAGAAAGAGAAAACCTAATTACTAAAAGCATTCAATTATTTCTTAAAAAGAGTGATTGCGAATTAGAAATTAATAATAAATTGCTTAAACAAGTTATTAATCTTGTTGAAGATCCAATTGTTTTAAAAGGATCATTTTTAAAAGATTTTTTAAAATTACCAGAAGAACTTCTTATTTTAACGATGCAGCATCATCAAAGATATTTTTCAATGCGTTCTAATAATAACAATAAATTAATTAATAGTTTTATTGTTGTTGCAAATAAAGAAGACATTAAGAATAAAATTATAAAAGGAAATGAGAGAGTTCTTACTGCGCGTTTAACAGATGCAAAATTTTTCTGGGAAAAAAACAAAAGTCAAAACTTAGTAAAACAAGTAAGTAAACTTAAAGGCATTACTTTTTATCAAAGTTTAGGCTCACTTTATGACAAAACCCAAAGAATAAGAGTTTTAGCTTCATTCATCGCTGATATTATCAATTGTAAAAAAGATGATGCAGAGATAGCTGCTTCAATTTGTAAGGCAGATCTAGTTTCAGATTTAGTAGGAGAATATCCAGAATTACAAGGAGTACTTGGAAAATATTTTGCAGTAGAACAGGGTTTTAGTTTAGAAATTGCAAATGCAATTTCAGATCATTATTTACCAGTTGGACCAGAAGATAGAGTCCCAAAAGAAAAAATTTCAATCGCAGTGGCACTTGCTGATAAGATAGATAATTTAGTTGGATTCTTTGGAATCAACGAAAAACCAACAAGCTCCAAAGATCCCTATGCATTAAGAAGATCAGCGCTTGGCATTCTTAGAATATTAATAGAAAATAGAATTTCTATTTCATTAAAAGAATTAATTAATAACTCAAAAAATTCATATCTCACTCAAAGAGTGAGTATGCAAAACCTTAAGTTTACTGAGGAAATTTTATCTTTTATTTCTGACCGATTTAAAAATTTACTAAAAGATCAAAAAATCAGACCTGATGCTATTGAATCTGTTTTATTTAATAGTAGATCCGATGATTATTTTGGATTGTTTACTAAAATTAAAAATTTGAACAAAGTTGTGAAGAGTGATGACGGACAAAATGTTATTGCAGTTTATAAAAGATGTACAAACATTTTAGAGCAATCAAAGAAAGAACTTAAGCAAGAATTTTATGGAGATCCAGACACCGTTTTATTTAAACATAATGAAGAGAATTTTTTATTAGAAAAAATAAATGAAATTAGAGAACACTATACAACTCCTGCACGATTAAGAACTGTGGAACAGACGATGGCTTTATTAGCTAGCACAAAAGGTTTTGTTGATAAGTTTTTTGATAACGTAAAAGTCAATGATGAAAATGAGCAGATCAAAAAAAACAGATTAGAGTTACTATTCCTATTGTGTAAAACTTTTGATAGTTTTGCTGACTTTTCAAAATTTGAGGTTTAAAAAATGCCAAAGTGGGTTTATCAGTTTAATAGTACAAACTGCGAAGGGACTGTTTCGCAAAAACCTCTTTTAGGCGGAAAAGGAGCAAATCTTGCAGAAATGGGAAAGTTAGGTCTTCCTGTTCCTCCTGGATTCACAATTACAACAGAGGTTTGTACTGAGTTTTACAAAAATAATCAAAAATATCCAGACGATCTTAAGATACAAGTGGAAGATGCTATACGAAACATTGAAAAAATTTTAGGAAAAAATTTTGGCGATGTTAACAATCCTTTATTAGTATCAGTTAGATCAGGCGCAAGAGTATCTATGCCTGGAATGATGGATACGGTTTTAAATTTAGGACTAAACGATAAAACTGTTTTAGGATTAATTAAAAAAACTAATAACGAAACATTTGCTTACGATAGTTATAGACGCTTTATTCAAATGTATAGCAATGTTGTTCTTGAAGTAGATCATCATAATTTTGAGGACTTACTTGATAATTATAAACTGACAAAAGGTGTATTATCAGACACAGATCTTAAAGCTGAAGATTGGAAAACAATTGTTGGTAATTATAAAGACATAGTAAAAAAATATACAAAAAAAGATTTTCCCCAAGACTCACACGAACAGTTATGGGGAGCAATTAGCGCTGTATTTAAATCCTGGCAAAACCAAAGAGCAAAAACTTACAGAAGATTAAATAATATTCCTGAAGAGTGGGGCACAGCAGTTAATATACAATCTATGGTATTTGGTAATATGGGTAATGATTGTGCTACGGGCGTTGCATTTACTAGAAACCCGTCCACAGGAGAAAATAGTTTTTATGGAGAATACTTAATTAATGCTCAAGGTGAAGATGTTGTTGCGGGTATTCGAACACCAAGAAATATTACAAAAAAAGCAAGATTAGAGTCATCTTCGGAAGATCTTTCCTTAGAAGAAACTATGCCTGAAGCTTTTGTTGAACTTACAAAAATTTATAAAAAATTAGAAAGTCATTACCGCGATATGCAGGATATTGAATTTACAATTGAGAATAAGAAACTATGGATGTTACAAACTAGATCAGGAAAAAGAACAGCCAAAGCTTCAATAAAGATTGCAGTAGATATGGTTAGCGAACAATTAATCACAAAAGATGAGGCTTTGCTTAGAATTGATCCAAAAATTTTGGATACTCTTCTTCATCCAACTTTAGATCCAAAAGCTAAAAAAAATGTAATAGCAAAAGGACTACCAGCATCCCCAGGGGCAGCGACTGGAAAAGTTACTTTCAATGCAGATGATGCTGAGCAAATGAAAGCGAATAATCAAAACACTATTTTAGTCAGGGTTGAAACATCCCCCGAAGATATCCATGGAATGCATGCTGCTGTGGGTATTTTAACTTGCAGAGGAGGCATGACAAGTCATGCTGCTGTTGTTGCTAGAGGAATGGGAAGAGCCTGCGTTTCAGGAGCTGGAAATATAAAAATAGATTATGCGGCTAAATTTTTTAAAGTAGATAATATTGAAGTTAAAGAAGGAGATACTATTACAATAGATGGTTCAACAGGTGAAGTTATGCTTGGAGAGGTTAAAACAATTAATCCTGATATTTCGGGAGATTTTTCTCAGATAATGAAGTGGGCAGATGAAGTAAGAACTTTAAAAATTAGAGCAAATGCTGAAACTCCATTAGACTCTAGAACTGCAAGAGGATTTGGAGCGGAAGGAATAGGACTTTGCAGAACAGAGCATATGTTCTTTGATGAAGAAAGAATTTTATATGTAAGACAAATGATTCTTTCAAAAACTAAAGAAGATCGTTTAAAAGCCTTAGATAAGATTTTACCATTTCAAAGAAAAGACTTTGTAGAAATTTTTACAATTATGAAGGGTCTTCCTGTTACAGTGAGATTATTAGATCCTCCACTGCATGAGTTTTTGCCAAAAACAGAGAAAGAAATAGATATTGTTGCAAAATCTTTAAAAATACATTCAAGTGAAATTAAAAATAGAATTAATTATTTGCATGAAGAAAACCCAATGCTGGGTCACAGAGGCTGTCGTTTAGCTATTTCATTTCCTGAAATTTATGAAATGCAATGTCGAGCAATTTTTGAAGCTTTATATGAATTACAAAAGCAAAAAGTTGAACCAGTGATACCAGAAATTATGATTCCACTTGTTGCAACAGAAAGAGAAATTGAAATTTTAAAAAGATTAGTAGATCGCACTGCACAAGAAGTTCAAAAGAAAAATAATTTCAATGTAGATTATTTAGTAGGTACTATGATTGAACTTCCACGAGCAGCTATTAATGCAAAAAATATTGCAAAACATGCTGATTTTTTTAGTTTTGGAACAAATGATTTAACACAGACAACACTTGGCATATCAAGAGATGACTCTGGTAAATTTTTAGATGACTATGTTGAAAATAAAATATTCAAAATTGATCCATTTGTAAGTATTGATCAAGATGGAGTCGGTGAACTTATAAAACTTGCATGCACACGAGGACTTGAATCAAAAAAGAATTTAAAACTTGGAATTTGTGGAGAGCACGGTGGAGATCCAGATTCTATAGACTTTTGTCATAGAACAGGTCTTAATTATGTATCTTGTTCACCATACAGAGTTCCAATAGCCAGATTGTCTGCTGCTCAAGCAAGCATAAGATCAAAAAAATAAGAACGATTCTTGATAAATTTAATATAAATTCTTATTCCTTTTTAAGAGCTCATAGATTGCAAAAAAATTGGTTATTAAAAAACCTTGATTTTATTAGTTTATTTTTAAAACTTTATTTGGAATATAGGCTTTTCCTTGTCAAAAAAACATTTACAGAAAACATTAAATTAAATAGTTTCCCCGCCAATTAACTTAACAACAAGTAGAAACAAATGAAAACTATACTAGCAACAATAGTAAGTATGTTCTTATTCGTATCTTTTGCAAACGCTCAAGCTAAATCTTGTGCTGATTTAATCAAAAGTTACGATGCAGCAGTAAAAACAGCAAAATTAGATGCGGCAACTACAAAAAAAGCAGCTGATCTAAGAAAAGCAGCTGGTGATGCACTAGCAGCTAAAAAAGAAGCTGATTGTGTTAAATCAATCAACGCCGCTTCTGCTCTTTTAACTCCTGCTAAGAAGTAAGCATTTTTTTAAAGTGCTAACTTAATAGTTAGCACTTTAAAATTCCCACCTTTTAATTTTAGTTTTATTAATTAGTAACTATTAATTATTATTTTAAATGATCTTTGTGATGAATCACAAAGTATAAATAAGAAAGCATGCAAAATATCCCGAATGTAGAAAATGCTAACTGATATGAAAAAAGAGTGCTGTAGCCAAAAGATTTAAATAAATCGATCAAGACTCCAATTAACCACTGCACTGTAAATGTACCAAGAAATAAAATTAGATTATAACTTGATAAAGCTTTGCCAGCAATTGCATTAGAAAATGTCATACCAACTGCGGGCTGAGCTAAAGATACGAATATGCTAGAAATTAAAAAAAGAGCAAAATGGAAACCACTCACATTTTCTCCAGAGTAAATAATAAATCCGATAGCTAAAAAACTAAAAGGTACTCCAGTTATAATAATTTTGTCTGTTGAAATTCCTTTTTTATGAAAATATGGATTAACTAATCCCCAAATAAAAAAAGTTACTAACATCGATAAATTTAACCAAAATAAATTTGTTGCAGATTGAATTGGAGTAAAACCACTTACGTTTGTCATCCAAGGTCCTGCCCATAAAGTTTGTATTGCTTGTAGTCCTCCATAATTGAAAAAACCAAGCGGGACTAAACTTAAAAAATATGGGTGAGTCCAAATAGTTTTGTAACTCGAGATTCCTTTATCTTCTATAGGTAATTCAGTTTTATTCCATGATGGAATAATAAAAATTATAAGAATTACTGTAATTAAAATTAAACCAGCGATAATTAAAAAAATGTTTCTCCAACCAATTTGAGGCAATAACCATTGGATAGGAATAGTTGATGCTAACATTCCAAGAGCTCCGGTCATTAACATCCAAGCATTAGCTCGCTGTTGTTGTTCAAGAGGTAACCATTTTCTATATCCTGTTAAGGGAGCCATCAAACATACAGAAACTCCAACCCCAATCAAAATTCTAGACATTAAAAGATTTAAAAAATTTTCAGATTTAGAAAATGCTATAGTGCTAATGAGAGCAATTATTAAAAAAAAAGCGATTATTTTTTTTGGTCCATATTTATCTAAAAAATAACCACTAGGAAGTTGCATGGCTGCAAAACCTAAAAAATATCCACCAGCTAATAATCCAAGATCACCAGAATTTAATCCAAGTTCCTGAGAGAATACAGGGGATAAGGTTGCTGTACTTGCTCTTATGAGCGTGGATATGAAATATCCTAATGCAAATACTAAAAATACAATAATTGCTCGATTTTTAGTTAATAAATTTATGCTCAAGTGAAATTCCTTTCATTATTAATTTACAATTAATCATTAATTTTTAAATTTTTAAAGAAATCTAAAGCTTCAGGATTAGCTAGTGCTTCAATATTATCAATTTTATCTCTATTAATTATTTTTCTTACTGCAATTTCAACAATTTTGTTTGATTTCGTTCTAGGAATATCTGGGCAAGCGATAATTTTAGCTGGTACATGTCTTGGACTGCAATTATTTCTAATTTTTTTCTTAATTTTATCTATTAATTTATTGGAAAGTAAATTGCCCTTAGTTAATTTTACAAAAAGTATTATTCTTATATCGTTATTATAATTTTGACCTATTACAATTGACTCAGCAATTTCACTAAAAGATTCAACTTGTCTATAAATTTCAGATGTACCAATTCTAACTCCGCCAGGTTTTAATGTTGCATCAGATCTACCATAAATAATATAACCACCATTTTCAGTTTTTTGAATATAATCACCGTGATGCCAAATATTTTTATACTTTTTAAAATAAGCATTTAAAATTTTATCACCAGATTTATCATTCCAAAACATAACAGGCATAGATGGAAAAGGTTTTTTGATTACGAGTTCTCCTTTTTCATTAATATTAGTAGAATTTCCATTATCATCAAAAACATCAACATCTATTCCAAGACTAGGACCTTGAATTTCCCCTGCATAAATATTATTGAAAGTATTACAAATATTAATAACTCCAACGACATCAGTTCCTCCTGAAATAGATCCTAGATGAACATCCTTCTTAATTTTTTTATAAACATAAATAAAACTTTCTTTAACAAGAGGACTTCCTGTTGAAGTTATAGTTCTTAATTTTTTAAGATTATATTTTTTTGCATTAAAATTTTCTTTCTTGAGGTGATCAATATATTTTGCAGCCACTCCAAATAAAGTAAACTGATGTTGTTCACAATATTTGATTAAGCAATCATTATTTTTATAAAATGGAAAACCATCATAAAGATATATACTTGCTTTGCATGCAAGACCTGCAACCAACCAATTCCACATCATCCAACCTGTAGATGTAAAATAAAACAGTTTGTCATTTTCTTTTACATCACAATGAAGAATAAGTTCTTTCATTTGCTCAATTAATGCATTTCCAGCTCCATGGACTATGCATTTAGGGTAACCAGTGGTTCCACTTGAATAAAGTATATAAATAGGATGATTGAACGGAAATTCTTTAAAATCTTCATCGACTTTATTTTTACTTAAAACATTCTCAAGAGAAATATAGGAATGATTAGTTTTTTCATTATCATAATTAAAAATAACCACATGTTTAATGGAAGGTATTTTTTTTAAAATTTCAGGAATTTTATCAATTAATAATATTTTTTTTCCATTATAAAAATAGTGATTAGCACTTATTAAAATTTTAGGTTTAATTTGTAAAAATCTGTCAACTACACCCTGTATTCCAAAGTCAGGTGAGCAAGATGACCAAATCCCCCCAATTTTTGCCGTTCCTAGAAAAGTAATTATTGTTTCAATCGTATTAGGCACATAAGCTGCAATTCGATCATTTTTTTTTATTCCAATTTTTTTTAAAAAAGCAGAAAATATGCAAACTTTTTCATATAATTCTTTCCATTGTATTTTTTTTTCAAAACCTGTTTCTGATCTAAAAAATATAGCCAAATCTGAGTTTTTTTTTGATAATAGATTTTTTGCAAAATTAATTTTGGCATTAGGAAAAAATTTATTTTTATGGAAAATAGGATGGGTTTTAATAATTTGTTTTCCTTTAATTCCTTTTAATTTAAAAAAATCCCAACATTCAGACCAAAATTGTTCATTATTTTTAACAGACCATTCCCACAGCTTTTGATAATCTGTTTTAAAATTAGTATTATATTTTTTTTCTATTAAATTTTTAAATTTATATAAATTTGAATTTTCTATCTTTTTTTTGCTAGGCGACCATAACAAATCATTCATTCTTAGAAATGTAAGGAAATATTGTGATGTCCTGATTCACATTTAGCAATATGCAAAGCTTGTTTTTTTGGTAATTTATCTTGTTGTCTTATACCAATAGTATCTTTAATTTCATCATCGTATTTTTCTAAATAAGGAAGTAATATTTTTGCAGGCTTTTCTCTCCACTTAATTTCTTTATTTATTAAATTTAAACTTTCATTAATTTTTTCATTAGTTATTTGACGGTCATTATTTCCTTTTTGAATATCTGCTATAACACTATAAATTGTATCTTTTATTTCATTTGTTCCGGAAATTTTATCTAATCTATACATAACATCATTCAACAACTTTAAAAGTTTATCAAAGTTATTAGCTTTAATTTCATTAATACTTTCTTTAAGATTTGCCTGTTCAGTTTTTAAATTTTCTACATCTTGTAGATTTTTTTTAAGTTGTTTAAAATTTGCATAACTGTCGACTGATAAATAATAAGTATATAATGATTTTTTATAATCATTATATAACTCTTTATATTTCTTATTTTTTTCTACAAATTCTTTAGGTACTAGTTTTTCAAGTTTTATAATTTCATTTTTATAATTTTGAATTTTTTCTTTTAATTCAGATATTTTTTTTTCACTTTTCGCTTGTTTAATGTCTTTTTCAATTTCAATAATTTTTTTATTAATATCTAGAATTTTTGATTGATTTTTTCTAGCAGCTATATGAATGTCATAATAATCTTTTGAAAAAGTATCTAATATTTTTTTCTTTTCCTGTGCGTTCTTTACTAAATCTAAAGCTATTAATGATTTGGTAAAATGATCATTTAATATTTCTTTTTTACTATCAGGTAATGAGTCAAGATTTAACTTTTTTGCATTATCAATTGCAATTTTTATTTTTGCTCCATCTTTGTCATAAAGATTAAAGGTGTAATCTATTAAACATCTTTCTAGTCGAGGATTTGTTGGAGGAGGCGACAATTCTGAAGTTAAATAGCTTCGCGTAGGAATATAGTTTGATAATGATGGCCAGTAACAAGTGATAAATAATCCTATTAATTGTAAACATATAAAGGGCACTGCTCCTTTCCATATATCTAAAGTTGTTATTGAAGGCGGCGCAACTCCTCTTAGGTAAAATAAAGAAAACCCAAATGGTGGAGTTAGGAATGAGGTTTGCATATTTACGCCAACCATCACTCCAAACCAAAGAGCTGTTACGTTTGCCTCAGGATTTGCCAGTAAAATTGGCGCAATTATCGGAACAACAATTACCGCAATCTCAATGTAATCAATAAAAAAACCTAATATAAATATTATAAACATTACGACCCAAAACTGTGTCCAGAAACCACCAGGAAGATCCTTTAAAAAATTTGTTATAACTTCGTCCCCACCAAAACCTCTAAATGCCGCTGTTAGCATTGCTGCCCCAATTAAAATGATAAAAACCATGGTTGTTGTTAGAGCTGTTTCGGTAGTAACGTATTTTAAAATATCTTCTGTTTTATAAACTCTCCAAAAACTCCAAATTAAAGAAATAACAAGTGCGATAACAAATAATGTGCTAACTACAATTCCTGTTAGCTGATAATTATTTGTAATATTTTTAATATTTAAATTTAAGCTAAAATGTAAAATTAGTATTCCAATACTTGAAATTGTTGCGATTATTGTCGGGGTATAAGTATGTTTTTTATTTGGATGAAGTTTATAACTCGCCATTACTGTAGAACCAAGTGCACCAATCGCACCAGCCTGGTTAACTGTTGTAACCCCAAATAAAATTGATCCCAATACAATAAAAATTAACAATACTGGAGGAATTAATGTTGAGGATACTTTTATCCAAAACTCTTTATCGAAACCCTTTTTATTTGGAATTGCAGGAGCAGAGTTTTTAATAAATATTGCATGAATTAATACATAAGCTGCATATAAAAAAACTAAAATTAGTCCTGGAATAATTGCACCAAGAAACATTTCGCCAGCACTAGTTGATTCTACATTTAGAAAACTAGGCATTAAAGATTCACCCGTAAGCCCTTGATATAAATTTTTTCTAATATTATCTGCAATATCTGATGCATTAGAGAGTTGATCCGCAACTATAATAAGCACAACGGATGGAGGGATAATTTGTCCTAAAGTTCCTGAAGCTGTTATTATTCCTGTAGCTAAATTTTTATTATATTTAGCCTTAAGCATGGAAGGTAAAGAAATTAGTCCCATGGCAATAACTGTTGCACCTACAATTCCTGTAGTAGCCGCTAATAAACCGCCAACTAAAACTACAGAGATTCCTAGTCCTCCGGGAATGCTTCCAAATAGCTGGCCCATAGTATTTAATAAGTCTTCAGCTATTTTTGAACGCTGCAGAATCAATCCCATATAAATAAATAATGGAATTGCAATTAAAGTATCTCTATTAACGTCCCAATATGCGCCTCTAAAATTATTAATACCAACACTTATCCATTCTGCTGGACCTTCATTAATAAAATAAGCATGGGTGTTTCCTTCAAAAATAAATCCTAGCAATGCTGCTATAGCAATTGCTATAACTCCAGCTCCGGGCAATGCAAATCCAACAGGAAAACCTGTGCCAAGAGCTGCCATCATAATTAAAACGAGAATTAATATAAATAGTACTTCCATTTATAATTTTATTTTTTTTTGTAAATTTTATTTGCGTTAAATAGAATGTAGCTTGCAAATTGGATAATCATAGTAACGGCAAACACACCTAAAAAAGCTGCCATCATATATTTCACATAAAGACCTGCTGTTGCTTGACTTGTAACTTCAAAATTAACAATTGGTGAGTTAATAGTGCTAGATCTTCCATCCATTCCGTAAATCATTACTAATGCACATAGTGGAATACCAAAAAAAGTTGAACCTATAATATTTAATAGTGCCTGGGTTTTTTCTTTTGCTCGAGCATACAAAATGTCGACACGCACATGACCTTCTTTAACGAGTGTATGAGCGCTTCCTAATAAAAATAATGCGGCATACCAATATCTTACTAAGTCGCCCATGAAAGTTTGTTCATAAGAATAAACAAACCTAGAAATTACAATCAAACCTTCGGCAACTACTACTAAAGTTGCAAGCCAAACAAATCCAATTTTTTTGTTATAGAATGCAATAATAAAACTTAAAATAGCAAGAGGAGCATGAATAAATGTAATTCTATTTTGAGGACTGGATAAAAATAAGTGAATTTTTTGATTGATGTAAGTGTAAATAATTTTCTCAGAAACAAAAAAAGAAATAATAAAATCAACAATACCAACAATTAATGCAGTCCAAAATACTCCATGAACTATATAAGAGGATATTGCGGATAAAGTTTCAGAGTCTTGTTGAAGAGATCTTTTATTAAAAATAGAAACAATTATAAATGGTAGAATAATTGCAAATATATAAATAAATATTTGAGTATAAAATAGATATAAATTCTTTTCAGTAACCGTAGTTGTTTTAAAAAAAATTTTATTCGATCCAGGCCAACCCAGATAATAAGTTAGAATGTTATTAATAAGAAAAGCAAAAGTTAAAAAAGTTATAAGATAACAAAATATCCTAAAAAATCTTGGAGTCGAAAACATAAATGGTAACTAAATAGTGGGGCTTATGACCCCACTATTTTTAATTATTAATTAAATGCCCAAGACTCTATTTCTTTGTGCGACGTATGCCTGGTCAGCAATTTTATTCCAAGCACCAAGTTCTGCACGCGCTTTATGGAAACTTTGAACAACTCTTTTTCCCATATCGCTACTTGCTTCATTTTCAGAATCAACTTCTTTCGCAGCTTTTCCAAAAGCATCATAGATTCGATCGCTTACTCTTCTAAGCTGAACCCCATGATTGTTAACAAGTCTTTTTAATGCCTCACCGTTTTTAGCATTAAATTCAGACATCATTATTTCATTTTCAGCAGTTGCAGCAGTTTCAATAAGTAATTGATCTGTTTTAGAAAGACTTGATAGCCAAGATTTATTTACACCAATTGAAAGCATCGAGCCTGGCTCGTGTACACCAGGGTAGTAGTAGAATTTTGCAGCTTCATAAAATTTTAAAGCTTCATCATTCCATGGACCGACCCATTCAGTTGCATCAATTGTTCCAGACATTAATTGTTCATAAATTTGACCCCCTGGAACATTTACAACTGAAACTCCAAGTTTAGACATCATTTGTCCTCCAACTCCAGGTATTCGCATTTTTAAACCCTTAAGATCTTCCGGAGAATTTATTTCTTTTCTAAACCATCCCTGCATTTGCACACCTGTGTTTCCACACATAAATGGTTTAATATTAAATTTTCCAGATAACTCATCCCATAATTGCTGACCACCTGCAAAACGTATCCAAGAATTAAACTCTGTATAAGTTAAACCCATTGGAACAGAACAGAAGTAACCAAAAGCTTTTTCTTTACCTGTCCAGTAATATTCTGCTCCATGATAAATTTGTGCATCCCCTTTTCCAACAACATCAAATACATCAAATGCACCAACGCGCTCACCGGCAGAATAGTAATTTATTTTAATCCTACCATCCGTAATTGCTTCAACACGTTGAGCAAATCTTCTAGCTCCTGTATCCAAGCCCGGTAAATTTTTTGGCCAAGTTGAAACCATAACCGCTTCAGTTTTTGACTGAGCAATTGCTGGTGCGCTTAAAGTGGTTGCTGCAACTGCAAGTCCTGTTGTTGCAACTGCTGCTCCTTTAATAAACTTTCTTCTTGAAGAATTTTTTGTTTTCTTAAGATTTTTATTATCATCTAACATTTATAATCCCCTTATTTTGTTATTTAAGATTAAGTAATTTAATCCTAAAAGTTCTAAGTCACAATCAATGAATATTTAAAAAATTTGATATTTTATTTGTAATAATATTAAATAATACAATTATAAATTGTATTTAATTTCATATGAACTTTCAAAAAACAATTTTGGTAACCGGATCAACTAGCGGAATTGGTTTGGCTATAACAGAAAAATTTTATAGTGAATTTTATAACGTTGTTATAGTCGGTAAAGTAAAATTAACAGTTATAAATAAATTAAAAAAAAATTTTGATAAAGATCGTTCATTAATTTTAAATTTGGATCTTACAAAAGTTAGTAATATTAAAAAATTAATTATTTTAGCTAAAAAAAAATTTAAAAAGATTGATGTACTTGTTAATTGTGCAGGTATGCAAGCAGTTTCTCCTATAGATAAATACTCAGAGGATATTTGGAGAAAATTATTAGATATTAATCTTAATGTTGCGTTTTATATGACTAAATATGCTTTACCTATTATGCGCAAAAATAATTGGGGAAGAATTATTAATATTGCATCAACTCATGGCTTAATAGGATCAGTTAATAAGTCTGCTTACACAGCCTCTAAACACGGTATCGTAGGTCTTACAAAAGTTACCGCTTTAGAAACTGCAAAAGAAAAAATTACTTGCAATTCTATATGCCCAGGCTTTGTACTGACTGAGCTTATTCAAGATCAAATTGATACAATTGCAAAAAAATTTAAATTATCTAATGCCAAAGCTCAAATCCAACTTTTAAAAGATAAGCAGCCATCTTTAAGATTTGTGCAAAAATCACATATTGCAGATTTAATTTATTTTTTATGCTCCGATAGTGCATCAGAAATAACGGGTGCAAATATTCCAATAGATGGCGGCTGGACAGCGCAATAATAATTATTCTAGTCCAAATTCATTATTAACAATCTGTGCGCCAAGCGCTAAAGATTTCATTTTTGCATTTGCAACTTCTTGAGAAAAAGTAACTAACCCACAGTTTGTGCAGCCTAAAATATTTCTTGGTTCTGCAAATTTAGTAGCATTTCTTAAAATATTAGCAACTTGTTCAGGGGTTTCAATTTTTTTTGTAGCTACATCAATAGCACCTACTAAAATTTTTTTTCCTTTTAATAATTCAATTAAATCCATAGGAACTTTTGAGTTTTGACACTCTAAACTTATTTGATCAATTTTACTTTTGGCAAGCAATGGAAATACATGTTCATATTGTCTCCATTCTTCACCTAAGCTATTTTTCCAGTTTATATTTGCCTCAATCCCGTATCCGTAGCAAATATGGACAATTGTTTTTGCTTTTAGATTGTTTGCTGCTTTTTCTAAAATTTTAATTCCCCAATCTTTTACTTCATCAAAAAAAACATTAAATGCAGGCTCATCAAATTGAATATAATCAACGCCTACGTTTACAAGCTCTTGAGCTTCATCATTTAAAACTTCTGCAAATTTTTCTGCTAATTTTTCTCTACTTTGATAATAATTATCATATAAAGTATCCACCATTGTCATAGGTCCTGGTAGGGTATACTTTATTGGAAGTTTTGTAAGAGATCTTAGGTATTTTGCATCTTCCACAAATACAGATTTTTCTCTTACTATATCCCCAAATACAACAGGAACACTGGCATCATAACGATTTCTAATTCTTACGATTTTTTTATTTTTAAAATCAACACCACTCAGATGTTCTATAAACGTTGTAACAAAGTGTTGTCTTGTTTGTTCACCGTCTCCAATAATTGACAGTCCAGAATTTATTTGATTATCAACCGCAATTTTAATTGCTTTTCTTTTTCCTTCCTTAAGTTGCTTTCCTTCTAATAACCATGGAGACCAAAGTTTTTCAGGTTCTGCTAACCAACTTGGTTTTGGCAAACTTCCTGAGATAGTAGTTAAAATTTTATTGTTCATTCCTAACTTTGCTTTAATTAATCTAATTTTATTAATATATCTTGAAAATTAAAATTATATAAAAATAACAGTAAATGAAAATTTTTCATGGGTTTAATAAAAAGTTTATAAAAGGAGATATTTACGGAGGAGTTACAGCTGGAATTATTGCTTTACCACTAGGTCTAGCTTGGGGAACTGTTTCAGGACTTGGGCCATTAACTGGAATTTATAGTTCAATTATTGTTGGATTTTTAGCAGCAATGTTTGGTGGAACTCCAGGTCAGATTTCAGGACCAACAGGTCCAATGGTTGTAATTATTGCAGCTGCCTTTTTAGAATTTAAAGATCAGCCAGAAATTGTTTTCTTTTGTGTTACTTTTTCAGGATTAATTCAAATTTTAATTGGTATTTTTAAACTTGGAAATTTAATTAATAAAATTCCTTATTGTGTTTGTTCAGGCTTTATGTCTGGTGTTGGTTTAATTATTATTTCTCTTCAGCTTACCATTTTATTTGGTCTTGGCGCAAAACCACAAGTGATTAGTGCTCTTGTAAATTTACAAAATATTTCAAATGTTAATGGACAGGCTTTTCTTATAGGGTCTTTTGGTCTTCTTATTCTTTTCTTTATTCCAAAAAAAATTAATAAAATTATACCGTCCTCAATTATTGTTTTATTTTTGGGTTCTCTTTTATCTTACTTGTTTTTTTCGCAACAAGAATTAATTGGAGATATACCAAAAGGACTTCCGTCGTTTCATTTTACCTTACCACAACCTAATCAATATTTAGCTGTACTTTTTTATTCTACAGCGCTTGCCTTAGTTGGGGTTATAGACAGTTTATTGACCGCAGTAGTACATGATCGAATTACTCTTACAAAACATCTTCCAAACAAAGAGTCTATTGGTCAAGGAGTTGGAAATTTTGTTGCAGGTTTATTTGGTGCTTTAGCAGCAACAGGCGCTGCAATGCGAACTGTAGTTAATCTTAAAACAGGAGGAAAAACCCCTATATCTGGAATGATTCACTCAATAACACTTACTCTTATTGTTTTTGTTCTTGCTCCATTAGTTAAAATAATCCCGCTTGCAATTTTGGCTGCAATTTTGATTAAAACAGGACTTGATATTGTAGACTGGGAGTTCTTAAGAGAACTTAAGGGAAAAAGTAGAGTTGATGTTATTACAAAATTTATAGTTCTTATTCTTACAGTGTTTACAAATTTAATTTTATCAGTTTTTGTAGGAGTTTTTTTTTACTTTATTTTAAAATTTTTACTAAAATACAGAAAAATCGCTTAAAAATTTTGTTTCACTAAGAATTTTTAATGGTAATGTAAATTTATGGTCTTAGGAATTCCACTCGAATTTTATTTTTTTGCACTCATATTATTATTTGTTGCCCTATTTCATAATCACGTTTTAAAAACAGCACTTATTGGTTTAACCATTGTAACAATTTACAAAATTTTTTTTGCAGGCTTTAAAACAGGCGCTGGATTTAATGGATTTATAATTCATCTAAGTCATGAATGGGTAATTATTATTAATCTATTATGTTTACTGGTTGGATTTGCTTTACTTTCAAATCATTTTGAAAAAAGTAATATAACAGACAAAATCTCAGTAATTTTACCTGATGGATGGAAAGGTGCATTTGTATTGCTTGCATTTGTTTTTTTTATTTCATCATTCTTAGATAATATTGCTGCTGCAATTATTGGAGCGACAATTGCATCTAATCTTTTTAATAAAAAAGTTCATATTGGATATCTTGCTGCAATTGTTGCAGCTTCTAATGCTGGTGGCTCAGGCAGTGTAGTAGGGGACACTACAACTACGATGATGTGGCTGGCAGGAGTTCCTCCAATCCAAGTATTGCATGGTTACATAGCAGCATTTGTTGCATTGTTTGTTTCAGGATATTTTGCTGCAAAACAACAAGAGTCTTATCAATCTATTATTAGAAGTTCACATTCTGGAAGAAGCGTTGATTGGGGAAGAATTTTTATAGTTTTTTTTATTTTAATTACTGCTGTCGTTACGAATGTTGTCGTAAATATTAAATTTTCTGATTTATCAGATTACTTCCCATTTATTGGGGTATCAGTTTGGATTGCTTTATTTATTTTAATTCCTCTTAGAAAACCTGATTGGTCGATAATACCTGGTGCTTTTAAAGGAAGTATTTTTTTACTAGCGCTTGTACTTACAGCTTCAATGATGCCAGTTGAAAAGCTACCCCCTGCATCATGGTACTCAACATTTGGCCTTGGATTTTTATCAGCTGTATTTGACAATATTCCTTTAACCGAACTTGGAATTAAACAAAATAATTATGATTGGGGAATGCTAGCTTATTGCGTTGGATATGGCGGGTCTATGATTTGGTTTGGATCATCAGCTGGTGTTGCAGTTGCAAATTTATTTCCAGAGGCAAAATCAGTTGGTCGTTGGGTTAAAGAGGGTTGGCATGTAACTTTTGCTTATATAGTTGGTTTTGCAGCTATAATGTTAATTTGGGGATGGCATCCAATGCTAATTGCTCACAGATAAAAATTAAAAGAAAAAAATATAAATTTTTCTAATACTTAAAACAGTAATTAAACACCCGACAATAGTTAAAATCATCTTAATACTCATTCTTGAAGTAGCCTTTGCTGCATAGGGTGTTATTAAAAAACCACCAATTATAAGCCCAGCTAATGCTTCCCAATCTGTAACTTTAACCATAAACAGAAAAGTAGTTGCAGATGCCAAGTTAATAAAAAACTCAGAGGCATTAACAGTTCCAATAACTTTTTTTGGCATCATTTTTCCACCTAACAAACTTGTTGTCACAACCGGACCCCAGCCACCCCCTCCAGCGCCATCAACAAATCCTCCAGTTACTGCAAGAGGCACAACAACTGAAATTTTTTGTTTAAATTGTAATTTGATTTTTGCATAAGCTTTTGCAATTAGAAATATTCCCATAAATAATAAATAAATAGAAATTACGATTGATAAATAAGGAATTTTAATTTTTGTTATTATTAAAGCTCCAATAGTAGCTCCAATGATTCCAGGAATAAGAAGTTTTTTAAATAATTTAGTATCAACATTTCCAATTTTCCAGTGATTTAGTCCTGACGATCCTGAAACAAAAATTTCAGCTATATGAATATAAGCAACTGCTTTTATAGGAGAAATTCCATAGCCTAATAAGAAAGCTGTGCCCGTTACTCCATAAGCCATTCCCAAACTACCATCAATTAACGCTGCGATTGCTCCAAAAAGTAATGCCCAAAAAAACAAATCACTATTAAAAGGAGTAACATCAGTCCCGCGATAATAACTTAACATTGCTATCGCTGAGATAACTAATAGGCCAAATAAAATTCGAAATACTTTATTACTCATTACAAAAGTTTATTATTTATTAAATAATGTTATTAGTTAATGAGTATGTTTCAAGTATTAGATAAATTTAGGCAACCGATATTTGTGTTAATTGCAGGTTCAATTCTACTTGCGCTTGCATTTGGCATTAGACATTCTTTTTGAATTTT
>Ga0214923_10001110_pt1 | contig 38989 bp, 59 predicted proteins | sample LL1510_MetaG_FD_177993 | JGI IMG/M metagenome (GOLD analysis project Ga0214923, IMG submission 177993) | Freshwater microbial communities from Lake Lanier, Atlanta, Georgia, United States - LL-1510 | ecosystem: Environmental > Aquatic > Freshwater > Lake | place: USA: Georgia | collected...
TCCCGTAATTCTTTCCTTTGCTGTTGCCACCTTCGCCAATTCCGTGGCCATATCCGCTGCCGTCGCCAACGCCCCAACCTTCGCCGCTTCCGCTTCCGTCACCGCTGCTGTATCCGCTGCCGCCACCGCTACCGTATCCACTGCCGTAGCCTCTGCCGCCACCGCTACCGTATCCACTGCCGTAGCCTCTGCCGCCACCGCTACCGTATCCACTGCCGCTGCCGTCGCCCTGGCTGGGGCCGTCACCATTATGCCTAATCTTCAATAAATCTAACATAGGATTCCTCCGCAATTTTAGTCGTGGGGATAAACTCAATGACATTAGTTAGGTACACTTCCCCCGTTTTATTTAGTCTGCCGCCCTTTATCCCGTTATTGGCTACGGAAGAAAGAGACAAGCCGCCCTTCTCCCAACTCCACAGGCGCAGTGCGTTTTCAAGTTTCACTTCCATTCCGTCAACATAAACCACGTCGCCGATATGCACGCCCGCGCTATAAGTGCGAATGAGGCACCTACGCCCCAACATTGGGTGTGGCTGTTTTTGCTGGCTTGTTTGTGTATTGCCAAAAAGTGAAGCAAGTTGTTTTGCTTCACCGATTGTGAGTTCATCTAATTTTGACATTTTCTTCTCCTTGGGTTGTGCCTCGCGGCGGTTGAATTGTTTGAGTTATTGTGCGTTCATCACACACCTTCCTTCTCGGCTGCTGGCTCCGGTGGTTTGGGCAGTGGCATCCAGTGTGTTACTTCCCACGCAACACACCTACCAGGATAATTTATACCAGTTATGGTATACCATCCACCTCCACAAGCATCGTTGCGCCAATATAAAATTCCTCCGTGAGATAAAATTTCTGTGCCATCCCTCGGAGCGGTCTCTATCGGTTGCCACTGCATCTCCGCCGCCTGTTGCAGCGCGGCGCGGATTGCGGAAAAATTACCTAACGTAAAAGCACTCCAAGCAGCGTGAAGGTCGTCTATATCTTCCTGCGCCATGCGGTTGTCAGCGTAGTATTTTTCTAACTTTAGCATCTCATCTAGAGCGGACTTGTAATCAGTGGTCATTTTTGTTCTCCATGTATTGATTTTGTGCTCGCCCACGCAATAAGCATCCCCGCAAGCCTTATTGCATCTTCTTGGTCTATGCACGCCAAAAACTGTATTTCATCTGTGCACGCCTCGCTCTGCTGTTTAATGGACAGAATAGGCGAGCCATTAGAAGTTGCATCTGTGTCAATAGAAATATTACCTCCCTCGCATAAGATATTTATGCTTGTGCAATCTGTCTTTTTGCACAGATAAGTTTCTCGAAAATAGTGGTGGCCAATCATTACCCACTTTTTAAGTAAATCATCTTGCTCTTTTGTAACCACAAAATCCTCGTTTTGTGGAAATTGCACTACGTTTGTCATTTGTCCTCCTTCTCTGCTGCGGCAATCATGCCGCGTGTTCCATTTTTCTATTAGAGTGTTATCGTAGTCACCATGCATTATATAATCGCATTTTTTGCACTCGATGCTGGCCGATGTGTGCAAATTTTTGCACTCACCGCAGTGTGCTGAGTCAAATTCCAAATCAGTGCCACCACAAAACGGGCAGGGTTTAAGTTCGGGTTGCATCACTCACCTGCCTCAATCTCAACTCTTGACCTGTTGTATATCTTAAGCTCCAAAGTTTCTGAATTAACCTCATAAAAATAACTTTCGTCTCCGTGGATGCCAACAGCAGGCACTAAGTCGGGAAATGATAGATTTTTTTTGAAATAATCCTCGTTATATTCCATTATTAAAACGCCAGCCAGATATTCAATATCGTTAATATGTTGTTTCACTTTATCGAGAGACAAACAGCGTTTAAGCCATGCGCCTAACCCATCCGGATACCCGTCTGAATGTTGGTAAAAATATAACGCATTGTGTCTGTCGAATATCTTTACGTTTGCTCGTGTACTCACCACTCACCTGCCTTTTCTTCTGTTTGTGGTGGTTTGGGCACTGGCATCCAATGAGTAAGTCGTTCATAATCTGAAAACTCATTATGTGCCTTGGTTTTGTAATTCCTGCCATAACCGCCAGCGTCATAATCGCCGTTATTAAGCACTACTGGAATACCGTATTCAATTTTGCATATGTTCATATCACCATCGCTATGTAACCCTAGCCAACACCCATTTCTAGGCGCAGTCTCAATAGGCCGCCACTGCATATCCGCCGCCAGTTTCATCCCAGCATCAATTTTATATGAAAGAGCAGGCGCGATAAAATAAGTACAGCCGTTTTGCAAGCTAGCATAAAACTCCTCCAGAGCAGCTTTATAGTCGTATTGCATCACTCGCCTGCCTTTTCTGCTGCTTGTGAAAGTTTTTCATATTCTTTCACCAACTCGCGCAACCTTTGTCCGCAATTTTCGTTTGTATCCGTGCCATGTTTTTCTAGTAAGTCCATAACTCTCTTCGCTTCTTCATATACTCCCACCAAAACTGCATGAGAGTTGCAGGCATGAACAATAAACTTTGCATCTGTTTCGCCAATGTAGTGTGCAACAAGACAAGAAGAATAATGAGCAGAAGGCGACTTAATTGAAAAACCTTCGCCCTGTTCGCGCCTATCTTCTAACATCCAAGGTGTTGGTGTGGGTTTATACTCGTATGTCATTTCTTACTCCATTTCCGCTCTAGTTGATACGCCTGCATCTCCAACATCTCGGCGCGATAGTGATGCTGAAAATGATGCACCATTTCATGCACAGCCACGGCTTGCGTTGCATCATCTCGCAGCCATACAAACCCCATACAGTATAAACCGATAGGATTCCTGATATGTTCACCCACGCAAGGCATCTTGTCGCGGCTCTCAATCACAGTTGGCGGAGGCGGTACAGGCAGGCCTGTCATCAGCGACACGGCCAGAAGGGCGGCGGCAATGTCAGTCATGCTTCAAACTCCTTCAACATGTCTCTGCTTTTTGAAGCTCGGCTATTTTTGCGAATGTGTCAGTCATAAAAACCTCCATTAAAATTTGCATCCAGTTCTGATTCGTCTTCTTTTTCACAATCTTCTGCGGCTTGCTCGCAGGTGTTGCCCCAGTCTTTTGTGTCGCCTTCTTCATCCCAACCCTGTTTATAAAGGTTCAACTGTTCGTCAGTCATATTCTTTGCGTCAACCATTTTGCTGAAATATGTATCGCCCTCAAAATAATGCGGACTATACGGCCTGCCGTAATATTTATCTGCACTTCCCCTATCGTAAGGGCCGCCGTGTCTCTTTTTATTCATGCTGTCCTCCATGTCATTAACCATAACACAAACCAACACCGTGTCAACCTAGTTACACACTAATAGACGCAATAAAATTGCTATTTTATCATCAACACTTCGTCTTTTACCAACACAGCGCCGTCAACGGTTTCGCCATTACTAAGCCATGCATTGATTTTCTCCTTGTCTGGCTCTTTCTTCCACCTGAAAAAATCATTTGGCAATGAGTCTTCATCTGTCACTTCTACACGCCCTCGGCCCTGGTTGATTTTTATCGTCACATTTGGCGAATCAATAAAGCCTGAATTGCTGAATTTTCGCACGTATGGCAACAAACGTTTTTTCATGGTTTTGCATTGTTGTTTAAGTTTTCTGCTGCGTTCATTCATCGCATCTATTTCGTGGGCGATTGCTTTTATCATGGCTTCTTTGTTTTTGATAACTTTCGCCAATTCAATACATTCCTGTCGCCCTGCGATTTCAAGTGCTTCGAGCGTTGCGGCAAATTCTTCATCGCTTGCCGATTCATTTTCTAGCACAAGATATTCCGTGAGAATGTGATACAAACTCATTGGCTTCTCTCAGCAGCTAGGATTTTGGCGTGTTCTTCTAAAACGCGTTCAACGATTTTCATGCTTTTTATCAAACCAGACAGCCGTTCGTTCTTAGTCTGTTTTTTCAATACATGCAGTTGTATTTCGTTTGTCATACACCACATGCGCGCAATGTCTGTCAGGTTTATGCAATCATCATAAAGCTTTTGGGCCAGTTCTGATTTGTTGCTTTTGGCAAAGTCAACGTTGATAACGTTAGTCATTTGCGCCCCACATTTTCATTGGTTTCTTGCAGCTTGAATTTCCTCACACGCATGTGAAGCGGTTCGTCTTTTTCTGGCTTTGATAAGCAAATCGCCATTGTGAAGCTAACGCCTGCGCCGAGCACGCAAGCAAAGCCAATCATCGCGTAAAAGAAATTTTCCATGACTGCCCCCTATGTTTAAGTTAAGCAACCAACACCACGTCAACCACTGAATAACCTTGCCTTGCCACGCCCTGCCCAGCCAAGCCGCGCCCTGCCGCGCCTTGCCCAGCCACGCATAACCCACTTTCGCGGGTTATTCCTCTAAAACGGCATATCATCATCAAGAGCAAATGCATTCGGCCTGTTGTCGGTGATTTGCACTTCCTTCTTGTCATCAAAAGGAGGGTAAACCATCACGCGCACGTATTGGCCGAGTATCATCAACTCGCCGCTAAAACCTTTGCCATCTTTTGTGGGCCACAAACTGCCGACTTTTTGCGAAAAGTCTTTGCCGCCCTCTTTTTTCGATGGATACATAAATTTAACTTCTAACGCTGGTTTGTTGCTCATGGTTACACCCCTCCTAGGGCAATATGTTTTGCATCCAACATTTCGTTTAATTTCGCTGCCGCCGTTGGATGAAACGCAGCAAATTCTTTTCTTTTTTGTATCGTGCGAAGCCTGATATTATGGACTTCTGCTGGTGTTTTGCATTCTTCTACTTCGTGTTTTATCTCTACATACCAATTCCGCCACTCATCTTCGGTTTGCAAATCTTGTTTTGAACGCATGCTTGTTTCAGTACCATCTTCAAGCCACGCCAACAATCGTTTGCCTGTTTCCTCGGTGATTTTATCCGTCCAGCCTTCAAAAAGCGTTGTTCTGTCTTTTGATGCGCTGGCATAGTGATTTTCGTTGATGTCCATCACAACAGTAAATTCATATTCGATGCCGTCACGAAACACTGGCGACAAGCCGATTTTACGCGGCACTTGGCGGCCCTTCTCGTCCCTGTCAATCACATATTCTGTTTTGCTTCTTAGCGTTGCGATAATGTGGCAAGGGCTGTTCAGCAATTCTTCAACAAGTTTGTTATGCAGCGGGGTGATTTCTCGCCACGTAGCAAAACTGTTTTTATACTTGCCGCTGTTTTCAAGCTGCCCTTGTTTATCTAACAAGCCACCTTCTCCGCTCCAAGCGTGCGTGAGGCTGTCAATGATGATAGTGTTGTAACCCTCGTTTTCAAACGCCCTAATGGCTTCACGATACTTTTCTACCGTGTAGGGGGCTTCAAGGGAAATGATGTCGTAATCGCCGATATTTGCGTACAAATCGCCGCTGCCGTGTTCAGTATCGATAAGGCCAACCTTGCCACCCATGCCGAAGGCTAGGCGCAATGCTGAATAGGTTTTGCCGCTTCCTGTGGTGCCGACAAGCGCCAGTCTTAACTTGGCTTTTTTGCGTTCGGCTTTGCGAATTTTCAATGTCATGGTTTTTTCTCCTTCTGGTTGAACAGCCACCTTGACTGTTGATGCCCCATTGTGTATAGTATGTTATACAGCTTGTCAAGGGGGTTTTTATGGATAAGCAAAAAAAAGAAGAAATACTCGCGCTAATGAACGTTGTGGACATTAGCGGGCCTGAGTTAGCGGCGTTAATTCGCGTTTATGCCACGCGGTTAGAAAAAAACATTGCAAGTTTTATGGAAATGGCGGATAGTAGTAGGGCCACTTACTACAAGTGGGCGGCGGGCCAAAAGCCCACGCTTGATTCAATGGCCAAAGTCTATGCCGCGTATAAAAAAGCCGCCGACAAGCAAAAAATATAAGCAACCGAAGTTGCCTGAAAGCGCGATACAACGCGCCGTGGTGGTGTATTTAGAAAAGTGTTTTGATGGCTTGTTTTTTCATGTGCCGAATGAAGGCAAGCGTAATCAAATCTGGGGCTGGCAACAGGGCATAAAAGCCGGTGTGCCTGATTTGTGCATGTTGTGGTGGGATGAAACAAACCGAATCCCGCGAATTGGTTTTATCGAATTAAAATCAGCCACCAATGGATTATCAGACAATCAACAACGCTGGCGTGAAAGCCTCATTGCTCTGGGCGTTTACTGGGGATTGGGCCGCAGCGTCAATGACGTGCAGGATTTGCTTGAAAACTGGGGTGCGCCGCTGAAGGGGAGGATTGTCTAATGCCTAAGTACTTTTGGTTTTCAAGTTAGTGCACTTCAGTGCAATAAGAAAGAGGGAATTGCATTTGAATGGCCTGAAATGAAACTTGCAACTTCAGTATTTTAATTCCGGCAACAGTACTTTGGGTTGAGTTGTCGCAGTATTTCTACTGAAAAAGCAGTGGCGGTGATGAGCCGCCACGCCCGTTTGCAAGGATATACCTTGCAAGATGAAACATCCCTACTTTACCGCAAAGCCAACAGCTTTGGCAAGCTTATTTCCGCAACCATTAAATTCGGCCACCTGCCTGTCCATACGTTCAAACGCAGCGGCATAGTCATCAATGGATGATGTCAGTTGTGCTGAGGCCCAAACCACCGCACAAGCTGCGGCGATTAGCCCAATATTTACCGCAATAGTTTTAATCATGGGTTATGCTCCAGGCTAGGGTGAGCGCCAGTATCGCAAATGATACCAGCGTGGGGATGGTGGTGGTGTCAATCATTGGCGGCCTCCAAACGTTCTAACATCGCCTGCAAGCGCTTCTTTTCACGTTGCTTGGCCGCACGTTCGCATTCACCGTAAAAGTCGCCCCACGGGCTTCTTTTGGTGGGCAGAGGGTCAAACATACCCGCGATGACAATCAAGGCTAGAACAGCCATGACAATAACCCCAGCACCTGTTCCGTCGCTATAGACAGCTTGAGTTCCAACATACATTTTCAACCTCCGTTAACCAAGGCGTGATTGCCTTTGAACGGTGTTATACGCCGTGTCTATTACTTTATACTTAAAGCAAAAAGCAATAAAATTGCTAATTTATGTCATCAAAGGCTTTGCCGCTTTGCTCGTGGACAGCTTTAAGGCCAGTGAACGCCTGCCAGCGTTTTATAATAACATCACAATAAATGGGGTTTAGTTCAAAACCTAAGCAAATTCTCCCTGTTTTCTCGGCTGCAATTAAGGTTGTGCCAGAACCAAGAAACGGGTCATAAACTAAATCACCTATGTTGCTGTTGTTTTCAATAGGCCGCTTCATGCACTCAACAGGTTTTTGCGTTCCGTGTCCGTGTCCATTATCTTCGCGAGCCTTTATCTGCCAAAGAGTTGTCTTGTCTCTTCCACCGCACCAATTTCCATTTTTTCCTTTTCTCACTACATACCATGCAGGCTCATGTTGCCAATGATAGTGTCCTCGTCCAAATGTCATCCTGTCCTTTGCCCAAATAATCATGGCTCGATGTTCAAAACCACAATTTTCCAAACTAGAGAGAACTGTTGATGTAAATAGATTTGCGTGCCAAACATAAGCAACATCTCCAGTAAATAAACTCCAAGCCTCTGTCCAATCAGCTCTGTCATCATTAAGAACCTTGCCAGCCTTGTTTTTATTATTGCTGGTTCTAGTCGGGTCGTAATTAACACCATAGGGCGGGTCAGTCACCATCAGATTCGGTTTTAATTCTCCAAAAAGCCGCGCCGCGTTAGTAGATAAAGTGCAATCACCACACATCAAACGATGCTTGCCGAGCAACCAAACATCGCCAAGAACGCTTTTTGGCTTATCTGCTGCTTCTGGCACCTCATCTTCATCTGTTAAAAATTCTTTTTTTTCTGTTTCAAAGCCAACCAGCAACTTTTCATCCATACCCCACTCAACCAAATCACCCAAATCAAAATCAGCGCCAAGTATGTCGAAATCAAATTCGCCAAAGTTAAGGTTGTCTTGCACCATTAATTGCTGAAATTCCTTGTCGGTTAACGTCCTGCTGGGGACAAGGCAGGCCACGCTATCAAAACCTAATTCTTTGAGGGCTTCAAGGCGTTGGTGTCCGCCTGCTATCGTGCCGTCTGGTTGGCATACGATGCGCTGATGATACCCCAGAGCGCGCAGGCTTTTTTTCAGGCGTTCGAATGCTTGTTTGCTAATCCGGCGCGGATTGCGTGGGTAAGGCTTCAAATCCTTAAGCGCGATTCGCTTTTCAGTCCATTCAATCTTTTGCATTGACTTTATCCAAGGGGTTCAAAAATTCAGATAACTGCGGGTAAGTTTCAATAATTTTCATGCGCCGTTTGGCCACAAGGTTTTTGCTGCCGTTAACCACCTGATGAACATACGGCACGCTTGTGCCAATGATTTTGGCAACGGCGGTTAACGTGATTTTTTCGGCAGTCATTAACTCGCGCAGTTTTGCTTCGAACAGGCCCATGTCTTGACATTAACCAAATTTTGGTTAAGGTGTCAATGGGCAGTCGGTTCGCTACCGCTCGCTCGTTACCTACTGACGAGGCTGCCCTCAACAAAAAAGTAGGTGAAAAGTAGGGGAAAATGTCAAAAAAGCAAAACCACTGGTACCCTCGCTATGTTTCAGACTATGCGATAAAAACCGGCCAGCTCACCATGATAGAACATGGGGCCTATACTTTATTACTTGATTACTACTACGCAACAGAAAAACCATTGGATGCAAATGCATCTGTTTTGCATCGCGTTTGCAGAGCCTTTGCACAAGAAGAAAAGGATGCTTTGCAGTCTGTGTTGCATAAGTTTTTCACATTGAAGGATGATGGGTGGCATAACACACGAGCCGATGAAGAATTGGCTAAGCGTATTGATATATCAGGGAAAAGAAGGCTTGCGGCCTATGCAAAACACCAAAATATTGCCCCTGAAAACAGGGATGCAAATGCATACACATCTACACCTACATCTACACCTACATCTACAATAAATAATAATAACTATGATTATGGCGGCCTTGCGGTTTCACCGCCGCGGCCTACACCGTCAAAGGTTAATTTTTCTAATCCAGATTGGGATGGCGGCAACGAGGATGATATCAACCCCAAGGCGCGTGTGCTGCTGGACAAGGAAAAATTCGCGTTGCCTGATGAATTTTTTGACTACGCAAAGCCGCTGGGATGGGCGGCGTCTGAAATTCAGGCCGAATGCCATAAGTTTAAGTTTTATTTTACCCAAGGCAAGGGTGAAGGAACGCGGCGTACCGTCAAAGGTTGGCGGCAAAGCTGGCACAACTGGTTAACAAACGCCAACAAACGGAGGGTTTAACATGGCACGCAAAAACAATTTGGCAACCAACGATGAAAGCTTTGACAGGGATGACATTCCCACGCACAGCGAAAAAGTTAACCCTAATCAGGCCTACTGGGTTTACAAGCGCATCGGCGATTACAAAAAAACCTACACCGAAACGCGGTACTTTTTTGACGGCCAAGACTGGGTGGATTTTCTGTTGTCGCTGAGCGCGGCGGGATTCGGGCCCGAAACCCCAGCTTACTTCATGGGGGCAGAAATTGACATTGCCAACAGAACGCTTGCGATAGCGGGCCACTTCAGGTGCCAGAAAGTCATGGACAAGTTCGGTGAGTTTTTGAAACAACGATGGCCAACACTGCAAATCAAAACGATTGACCCGATGCCCCCCCTGAAAAAAACGCACGCGCAAGCGGGAATGGATTGTTTGCGGTTCTACATCGGCGGCCACTTGGCAAGCGACTTTTGGGGTATTGCCAAAACCACCGAGCAAATGCAAAGGTTAACGTCCAGCACGCCAAAGCCACAATTAACCGTCAGGGGAGGTGAAAACGAAAGATTAACCAGCCGCCTGCCCAAGCCCATGCAAATGTCGATGGGGGAAGCTGATTAGAATGCCTCAAAAACAATTACTAACGGGGGTAGGTTTTACTTTCATGGCTTCGGGCATGTCGTGTATAGGTAAAGCGCCCACGGGCTTCCTTGCGGCTTATTTTTGATAAGCGGTTAATCAAAGTTAAAATTAGCGTTTATTAAGAAAAACAAACACCCGCCACCAGAGAGTTTGCAGCCAAATTCTTGTGATAGCTTTTCTAAGCAAGCTTTAACGTCACAGCTAACTTCACTTAGGCATGAAACCAAAACAAGGTGGCCTATATAGTTTAAGTAGCATTTGCCATAAAATTTATCTGAAAATTCAGCAACCTTGTTTTCAAATGCCCGTTGCTTGTTTGATTCGTCCGTATTCACAGAGCCTCTTAAAATCTAAAATTAGCGTTGTACAATGAAAACCAGCAAAACAACCTGTCATCATGGCTGTATAACAATCCCTTTGCCAAACTGCACTTAAATCTTATAGCAATGTCTTCAAGTTTTTCTTGTGTCGTGTCGGCGCTGTCGGCGTTACATTGGACAAAAACAAAGTTGCCGAAAAAATAAAAACTTATCTCATTTAGTGCCAAGCTGCTTAAATTTTCAACACGCTGTTGGCACAACCTTTGCTCATTTAGCGCGTACTCCCTAAAAAAAGCCGCCCTCACCGCTTTTAATTGCCTGTCAATGTCACGCCCCCTCTTAAGGAATGGCCAGAAAATAGGCAACGTTCTCTTGTCAGCGTCCAACAAGCGGATAAGTTTTCTGTAATAATCAAGCCGTTCAGTCATGGGACTACCTCCCAACATAGCTTTTTGCTGTCTTGCGCTCAACAGCTTTAGCAAGCTGCTGGCACAGTCGTTCTTGGCTTTTGATTTGTTTTTCAACAAGTTCCTTGGCGCTAACTGCACCTAGCGGCCATGTAGCGGCCTCTTTGGGCAATTCGCGCCGCATGCGCTCAATCGTTGCTTTGGCTTGCGCTAATCTTGATTCATCTCAAATTAAGAAGGGGTAAATAATAAAACACCCCCAAAAGCTGGCGGCTTGAGGGGGTGTATTTTAATCCTAACCAACGTCGAAGAAGGGTAGGTGGTACATGATAATAGAGTAACAGCCCAAAAGGCTAGGTTCTATCCATGAACCATACAGGGGGAGCGGAAGCGTTAGCCCGCCCCTTCTGTTTTTTTTATAACGATTTATAGGGATTCCGTCAAGTGGAATATACACAATAATGCGCAATATTATTGCTTTTTGTATAGACTAGCCCTTGCTTAACAACCCCAGCGCCGCATCGAGGCCCTGGCACGAGTTGCTGGCCCCTTCGCACGCTTTACAACGCCGCCCATACGCGCACAAAACGAACGCTTACGCGCCGCGTCACGCTTAGTCTTGGGATTAGGCGCTGGAGGCTTTAACTTGCTGCCAGTCGCGCGGTTATACTTAGCGCGGCCCTTCGCTGTTAAACCAGCCCCGCGAGAAACAGGCAACTTTTCGCCACGCTTCACGGAAAGGTTAACCCGTTTGTTATTTCTAGGCATGATTAACTTTAACCAGGATTTGCAATTTTTGTCAATTCAGTGCTAAAATTGTGGTGGGTGAGCCATGACAGAACAAAAAACTGAACAGAATCAAGTTGTTGTCAAGAAAAAGGGCAGGCCACGAAGCGGCCCTACAAGCTATGGCTTTGAACGCGGCAATAGAATCTCGAAGGAAACGCAATATGGTGAGCCTAAAGGCAACCTGCCTAATTGGTCAATTCGCGGCGCAATGAGGCGGATAGCAGCACAGAACATTACTCTTGATGGGCCTGACAGCAAAATGTCGCTGCATCCAATACATATTTTCGGCAAGAGGCCGATAAAAGTTGCAGAAATGATAGCGCTTAAGCAAGTGCAGAAGGCAATTCAGAATGGCGACAACACCAGCGCACAAATGATTCTTGACCAAGTCGACGGCAAGCAACCGGATACGCTGATTCAGAATACCAACGCTTTCGCTGTGCCGATGCCTCTTGATAAAGAAAAGTGGGCCAAAAAGTATTCTCACAGCGAAGAATGATTATATGGCAACCGCAGCCAGGGCCACAAACGGCGCTGCTTGAGTGCACAGCCGAAGATGTTTTTTATGGCGGCGCGCGCGGCGGCGGCAAGACAGATGCAATGCTTGGCGAATGGGCGCAACACGCTAGCATATACGGCAAGGATGCAGTGGGCGTATTCTTTCGGCGTGAATTGCCGCAGCTTGATGATGCCATTGCCCGTTCAAAGGAACTTTATTCCCAGATAGGCGCTGAATGGCAAGAGCAGAAAAAGCAATGGGTCTTCCCTAATGGCGCATGGTTGCGTTTTCGCCCGCTTGAGCGCGACCAAGATGCCGAGAAGTATCAGGGACAACGGGCCACGCGCGTTTACGTTGAGGAGTTAACTCAATTCCCCGACCCGCGTCCTATCGATAAGCTTTACGCTATCTTGCGAAGCGCGGCTGGCGTTCCTTGCTTTTTCAGGGCAACAGGCAACCCAGGCGGGCCTGGCACAACCTGGGTTAAGCGCCGATACATTGAGCCAGCGCCGCGAGGATGGAAGATATTCCCCGCAACCAATTCAGAAGGCAAGCCCATTCGTGGCTTTGAGCGTTTGTATATCCCCAGCAAAGTCACTGATAACAAAATATTACTTAAGAATGACCCTGATTATACCGAGAGGCTAAAGCTATCCGGCCCTCCACAATTGGTGCAAGCTTGGCTTGATGGTAACTGGGACAGCATCGAGGGCGCGGCGTTTGAGAAGCTTAGCCGTGATAAGCACATGGTTCGTGCGTTTGACATTCCTGAGCACTGGACGCGGTTTATGGGGATTGACTGGGGCAGCGCTAAACCCTTCGCGGTTCTATGGGCCACTGTTGTCGATGGTGGCGTATTGCTGGCCGCTAAGAATGGCTGGCCTGATACTTACTTGCCGAATGGCGCAATAGTCATTTATCGGGAATTTTACGGCAGTAACGGCAGGCCTAACGAGGGGTTGCGCTGGGAATCAAGCGTTGTAGCTCAAAAGATACTTGAGATTGAGGGCGAAGAGCGCATTGATTATCGCATTGGTGATAGCGCGATGTGGGCTAGTGATGACGGCGCAAGCGTTGAAAGCAAGATGTTTCAGGCTAGTAATGGCAAGATTGCTATGAGGCAATCCCAAAAGGACAGGCGCATGAATTACCAAGCTATAAGAGAGAGGCTCTTTGGCGATGGTGACAGGCCGATGCTTTTCATTGGCGAGAATTGCGCGAATATGTGGCGCACGTTGCCTGCATTGTCGCTTGATGCGCGTGAGCCTGAAAAGGGCTGGGATTCTAACCAGGAAGACCATTGCTTTCCGCATTACACGCCGATTCTAACGAAAAATGGCATCAAGCGTATAAAAGACTGTGATGGCGTGATGGTTATGGCTAGGGGTGGTTTTTTTAATGCTAAGTTATGGCAAGAAACGCTGAAAGAGATTTATATTATCGTTTTTGACAATGGCGAAATAATAGAAACAACCGGCAATCATCCATTATTGACTAGTGGTGGTTTGTTTGTAAGATGTGATGAACTACATTCCGGAGATAAGCTTTCATGCGTGTTTTCGTTATCAACGAAAGGTGCCAACAGTTTGGTGGAAAGAATTATTGGCTTTGCGGCAAATACTATCAACGGCGTGGTGTTAGGTTGCATAGGGTTGTATGGCAGTTTTACAACGGAGAAATCCCAAACGGAAAGAATAACCACGTGCATCACAGGGATGGCAATAGGGCGAATAATGATATTGAGAATCTTGAGCTTATTAGCGCCTCTAAGCATTTATCTGAACACATGGCAGAAAGATTTGCTTGCGAGCAATATCGACAAAGAAACAAAATCAACATTGCCAAAGCGAATATTGCGGCTGCTGATTGGCATAAGTCACAAGTTGGCAGGGCATGGCACTCACAACACGCTAAAGAGGCTTATCAAAAGCGCCAGGCGGATGATTTTACATGCATACATTGTGGCGGGATTTTTAAGTCAAGGGCAAAAAGAAAAAACATTTATTACTGCACGAACAGATGCGCCGCAGCCGACTGGAGAAAAAAGAATCCTGACTATTATAAAAACAGCGCAAAAGAAGCGCGTTATAAATCTAACCGTCAATGAGGTGGAGGAATATGTTATCGGTAATGGCTTGATAGCGCATAATTGCGCTGATGTCCTCGGATACATGTGCCGCGAGGTTCCTTATCGTAACACTATCAACAGCCGAGCAAGTCAAGCTGAAGCTGAATATAAACGCTTGCTGAAAAAGTTTAAGTCATGACTATTGACTTACACATGCAAATCATGGTTAATGTGTGGCAACGCTGAGAGGCTTGAATGAGTGAATGCGGGCCGATAGTTTACATAGGCTATGACAACCGAGAGCCTATTGCGTTTGATGTTTTGGCCTCCTCGATAAAGCTACGAACAGAGCAAGATGTTAAGATATTCAAGCTTGACCACAGGGTGTTAAGAAAGCAAAGGCGGTTTACGCGACCTTGGTTGATTGATGCTGATACGGGCAATTTTAGGGATTTGATTGATGGCAAGCCGTTTAGCACTGAATTTAGCCATACGAGATTTCTTGTGCCGGATTTGCAGGATTATCAGGGGTGGGCGTTGTTTATGGATTGTGACATGATATTTCAGAGCGATATTAAAAAGCTTTGGGAGTTGAGGGACAATAGATTTGCCGTGATGGTTGTGAAGCATAACCACAAGGGGCAGGAATCTAAGTTAAAAATGGATGACAGGGTGCAACTTAACTATCACAGAAAGAATTGGTCTAGTTTTGTGATGTGGAATTGTGCGCATCCTAGCAACAGGCGGATGAATTGTGCGCGGGTTAATATGTGGAGCGGGACACAATTGCATTGTTTCAGTTGGTTATCTGATAACGAGATTGGCGAATTGCCAAAGTCTTACAACTGGATGGCTGGTGTGAGTCCTGTTGATGTTGCGCCTGATGTTATTCACTACACCGAGGGTGGCCCGTGGTTCGAGAATTGCTTAGATGTTCCTTTGGCTGATTTATGGGTCAAGGAGTATAAGTTAATGAAGCGACATAGGCATGAATTGATATATGAAAACTTGCCTTGTGATGACGCGCCATGAGTGTTTTTTATAACCAAAGCGCAAGATTATGTGTGTGCGTGCCGACGATGGGCAGGCCTAAGGGCTTTAACAGGCTTTTGCAGAGCATTCAGGATACGGCGACAACGGGGCGCGTGAGCGTGTTGGTTGATATTCAGGGCAAGCCAGATGGCTATGACCTGAACAACAAACTTGTGGCGAAGGTGTTTGAATCACCTGTTGGCCAGCCAACTGTATATCGCTGGAATCGCATGTTTTATTATGGCGAAAAGCAGTCTTTGGGCGATTTCTACATGCTTGGCGCTGATGACATGGTTTTTCTGGATAAGGGCTGGGATGAGTTTTTTAGCACGCCTGATAGTGCGGGGTATTTTGTTTTTCACTTGCAAGACACGAGGGATGTTGACGGAACGCCTCATCCTATTGTGAAGCATACCGAGCCTTATTTGGTTCACCCAGGCTTTTTGCATTGGTATGGCGACACACACCTTGTGGAGAATGCGCGGAATAGCAATGAGTTCAAGCATATTCGCACGCATCGATTAGCGCATATTAAGCCGAGTGATGTTGGCGTTTGTGATGAAACTCATTTGATGATACGCAAAATGGGATGGCGTGAGCGCGATAAGGAATTTTATAATTATCTCAAATTGGATGATGGCGGTTAAATGAAAGTCTGGATAACGGGAATTGCTGGCTTTTTGGGCAGTCACTTGGCTGATACGCTTGTCCGTGGCGGTTATGAGGTATTTGGGAATGACAGCCTGATTTGCGGCGATGTATCGAATTATGACAAGTTTGCGATGCTGGATTGTTGTCACCAAATTTCTATGGTGACGCAATTAAGGCAATTTGCGCCAGATGTTCTTGTGCATTGCGCGGCCACGGCTCATGAGGGGTTTAGCAGCTTTAGCCCGTCTTTTATCACGCGAAACATTTATGAAGCGAGTGTGGCAACGTTTAGCGCGGCGATAGCGGCGGGCGTGAAGCGCATTGTGTTTATGTCGAGCATGTCGCGTTATGGCGATAACGTTCCGCCTTTTACTGAAGACATGAGGCCAAGGCCTGTTGACCCATATGCGGTGGCGAAGGTTGCGGCTGAGGATACGTTACGAATCCTTTGCGAAACACATGGCGTGGCTTGGTCTGTCTTGGTGCCGCATAACATTATCGGCCCGCGGCAAAGGTATACTGACCCTTATCGGAATGTCGCCAGCATTATGATTAACCGATGTTTGCAGGGCAAGGGGCCTGTTATTTACGGCGATGGCATGCAGACAAGGTGTTTCAGCCCTATCGAGGATTGCTTGCCGTCGATTGTTCGGGCTGTTAATGGCGAAGCTGATGGTGAGGTGGTTAACATTGGGCCGGATGATTATGAGATAACGATTTTGGATTTGGCTGGCAGGGTGAGCGCTTTAACTGGTTATGATGGGCCGTATGAGTTTTTTCCTGACAGGCCGAATGAAGTGAAACATGCTTATTGCAGCAGCATGAAAGCGCGAAAGCTTTTGAAGTATCAGCAGCAGAATCATTTGGATAACTGTTTACGCGACATGGTTCGTCATATTCAGCAGCATGGCATTAAGCCGTTTGATTATCGCTTTCCGCTTGAGATTATCAACGACCGCACGCCCAAAACATGGCTGGAGAGGAAAATATGACAAGCTTCAACGAGCGTTGGGACTTTGCGCTGAAAGCCTCAAAGCGTCCTGTTGTGCAAAACAGGAACGAGTTAGAGCATATTTTTAACATGATAAAGTTGCGCGGTGCCAAGTCTTATTTGGAGATAGGCACGGCTGAGGGATTAACGGCCTATGTTTTGGCGGGCGCGTTGGATGCGTGCAGCAGGATTGTTTGCGTTGATTTTTGCGAGCCGCATTGTGAGGCAACGCGAACATTGTTGCTTAATAAGCTGGAGATGGAAGGGCATAGCGTTATGATGTATAAGGGCAACTCAAGGAATCCTGAGGTTGTTTCCGAAGTTAGCCGCAGCGTTTATGATGTTGTATTGATTGATGGCGACCATACATTTGAGGGCGTTAAGGCCGATACAATCAATTACGCGCATTTAGCGAATAAATATGTTTTTTGGCATGATGTGATTGCGTGTACTAGTGTGGCGAATTACATAAGTTTGATGAACGACACGTTTAACAGCACGGTTTATTTTGACCCTGATGGCAACCATTTGGCTGTGATGGGGCCCGAAAGGGTTTATGGCTATGCAATCAAGGAGATTCGCATATGAAGACTTTTGTTGTCACAACATTTTCGGCGCAGGGTTTTGATTTATATGGCCGTGATTTTTTGCTTGGTTTTTGCAAGCATTGGCCTAAGGATGTTGGGCTTTTTCTTAAGGTTGATAACGAGGAGGAGGCCAAGCGCGTCGCTGAATTTATCAATGAGAGCGTTGATAAAAACAGGTTAATTGTTGGTTATTATGGGAAATCTGACGAACATGAGAATTTTCTGAAGATAGCGCATGATGATAAGACGAATTACCGCATGCAGCCTGTCAGGTTTAGCCATAAGCCAGCGGCATTGGTTGATGCGCTTATTGAATTGGAGCAATACAAGCCTGATTATATTATTTGGCTTGATGCTGACGTTATCACAAGCGATACTGTGACGGCTGAAGATTTGGCGGCGTGTTTGCCTGTGGGCGATGCGTGCGTTGCTTATTTGGGTCGCAAGGATTATGACCATCTTGAGGCTGGTTTTGTGGCGTATAAGTTGCCTGAAGGGGCTGAGATTATTCAAAAGCTTTGGGCTTTTTGGAAAAGCGGGTCAATTTTTGAGCAAAAAGAGCAACACGACAGCTATTTGCTGCAAACGCTGTTAACGCCTGAAAACAGCACGAATCTGACAGAAGGTAAACCTGGCGTTGAGATATGGCCGCATTTTCCGATTGGCTTGAAAAGTCATCATTACAAGGGCAATCAGAAGTTAGAGAGAGTTGCGCCGCAGAACGGCAACATTAAGTTTGTGACGAAAAATTGTTTACCTGATAACCAGATTATAGAAAACATTCGAATGAACAACCGCATTCTGAAGCATTGGTTATCGCCTTGCCAGCCTCATGATTTAACAGCGGTTATGGTGGCGGCCGGGCCTAGTTTTTACGGGCATGAGCTTGCGCGGCATTTAACGCCAGAAAAAAGGATAATTTGCGTTAAGAACGCGCTGACGAGAACGGCGGAGGCTGGATATAGTCCTTGGGGATGTGTCTTGCTTGACCCAAGACAGCATGTTGAGGAGTTTGTGCAAAAACCCGACACAAATACAATTTACTTTGCGGCGAGCATGGTTAACCCCAGCGTGACAAGCTGGTTAATGAAGTGTGGCGCAACTGTTGTTGGTTATCATGCGCCGACAGGCGCTAATGAAGCGCATCTTTATGAGGGCATGCTTGGTTCTATTGTGCATTTTGGCAGCGCTAGCGCCACGAGGGGCATAAGCCTTGCGCGGATGTTGGGGTTCAGCAGGTTCCATTTGATAGGCTATGACTTGTCTTATGATGATGGCATGGACAAGTCTGAAAAAGAGATTGACGGCAATTTGAAAAACGAGGTGATGACGATAACCTTGAATGGTTTGAAGGGCATGGAGAGAAGCCGCAATTTTGAGGGGCAGAAGCAATGGTTTGCGCAAGGGCAGGAATTAGAGGAGTTGTTTAAGATTCCTGAGCTGACGTTTACGGCTGAGGGGCATGGGCTTGCACCGTGGATTTTGCACTATATTAAGGCTATGGAATTAGCAAAAATAAAACAATGCGGATATACTGAAAAGCCAGAGTTTAACCTTTGGCTAAAGGATATAGGCCGTGGCGATAAGCGAACAACTTGAACAAAATGCCCAATTGCTGGCGGACAATCCACCAGAGACGCAAGAAGGCAGGCAGCTTTTAGAAGAAGTTATGATTGCCGAACAGCAGGACAGGGCTGTTAAGGCAACGGACAATTATAACCTTGTCGAAGATTTGGACAAAGGGCTTGTTGATGACATTGGCCGTGAGGTTGTGCGCGGTTATCAAGCCGATGATGCCAGCCGCAATGATTGGCTGGAAATGCAGGCCAAATGGGTGGAGTTGTATTATCAAAATGAAAAGTCAAATAGCAGTGCCGATTGGGCAAGCCATGATAACATTCCAATTTTAACCGAAGCCTGCAATCAATTTCAAAGCAGGACTTACAAGGTTTTTTTTGCGAATGAGACGTTTGTTTCAGCAAAGCCAGTCAGGAATCTTAACGAAGAAAATGCAAAGCGTGCCGAGCGCATTGGCCGCCATATGAGTTTTCAGTTATCGGTGCGCAACAGGGATTATAAGCCCAATAAAGACCAGCTATTTTTAAGCGCGGCGATTCATGGCAGTGTTTTCACTAAAACCTATCATGAGCATAAGACGGGTCGGGCGATTGTTGAAAATGTTCGTGCGCAGGATTTTGTTGTTCCTTATTACACGCAAGCTGTCGATATTGCTGAGGTAAGGCGTAAAACGCAAATTATTAACACGACGACGATTGCCTGCAAGCAGCTTTTTTACGAGGGCTATTTAATTAACCTGCCTGAATCATATGGCATGATTAATCTTAATGAGGTTCAGCAAGCGCAGGATGAGGCCAAGGGTGTTGTTCAGGCTGGCGATATGAACGAAAATGTGGTGTTGCTTGAACAGGAAGTTTGGCTTGATATTGATGACAAAAATGAATTTAGGCCGTACATTGTGACGGTTGACCAAGCCACGGGTCGTGTTTTGCGTTTAACGATTGGTTACGAGGCTGATATAAATGGCAGGCCGTTATATGGTTATGAGCAAATCCAGCGTTTTACGCATTATAAGTTTTTAGACAATCCCGATGGTTTTTATGGCCTTGGCTTAGGATTTTTGCTGGGCAAGTTAAACAGTTCTGTTAATTCAATTTACCGCAGTTCTATTGATGCGGCAATGTTGGCGAACGAGGGTAATTCAAGCGGTTATATCAGCAACAGGCTGATGCTTGACCAAGAAGAAGACGTTGAATTTGAATTGGGCAAGTTTAAGAAAGTTAACGACACGAACGGCAATTTGCGTGACGGAATTTTCCCAATGCAATTTCCTGGGCCTAATCAGGCGATGGTTGCTTTGGGGCAGGCGCTTGACCAGCGTGCGCAGCGTTTGGGCGCAACGACTGAGGCGACAACGGGAAGCCCTGAAAGTGCCCGCCAACCCACAACCTATCTTGCTGAGGTCGAACAATCACTTGAATTGTTCAGCAGCGTGCAAATGCGGTTGGCGCATAGCCTGACGGATGAATTGCAGAAGATTTACCGCATCAATCAACGGTTTTTGCCGCTGATTGATTATTTTGTGGTGAATGGCACTGAGCAGCAAATTACACGGGCTGATTATGTGAATGACATGCAGGTTGTGCCTGTTTTTGACCCCAAATTCACCACATATCAACAAAAGGTGATGAAGGCCAAGGCTGAACTGGATGCCACGCTGCAAAACCCCAATAACCAGCAACGCCCGCAGGTTATTGACTACGCTTTCAAAAAATACCTTGAGGCGATGGGCGCAGAGAATGTTGATGAATTGATTCCACCTCCACAGCCGCCATTAAGGATGGACGACCAGCGTCAAGAAAACATGATTTTCATGATGCCTGCGCCTGACAGATTGCCAATTGATGTGTTTCCTGACCAGAATCACATTGAGCATTTGCAGTTAATTGATATTATGCTGGCGACTGAGGGGCAGAACATACCAGAAGATGCTTTGCCGTTGATTATGGCGCATCGTCAAAAACATTTGGCTTTCTTATATGGCCAGAAGAACGGGGTTATCAATGCAGCACCAGGAGATGGATTTGGTCAACTACCTGCAACACCCGCTGGGCAGGTTGATGCTGGCTTACTTAGAACAGCAATACAAACCCTTGCCGAGCAACCAACTGGCTAATTCATGGGAAGAACAGCACCAGTTGTGTGGGCAGCAGCAGGTGATTCAAACATTGAAGGACATAGCCCAAGGGAATTTGGATAAAGCATGTTACAAAGCGGCGTACATAAAGGTAAGATAACGTTTGTTGACGTGATGCCTTCCATGCTGGCATTTGTGCCAAGCATTGCCGTTCAATGGATTAACAAAGCATTAAATGAGCCTTTGGCTTCCTGTGAAACTTACGATTATTACAGTAAAAAGGTTGCGGATGGTGCTGGTAACATTGTTCTTGTTTACAGAAAAAATGAATTGCTTGGCGTGTTTACAATGATGATTTTGCTAAGGCCGAAAGCCAATGTTTTATTGATTGGCCCCTTGGGTGGTAAAAAATTCCGGTTATGGCACAAGGAAATTTTTGAATTTTGTAAAGATTTCGCGCATGATAACAAATGCAGATATGTCCTTGCCCACGGGCGAAAAGGATTGTCGAGATTCCTGCCTGACGCAAAAATTGATGGTTACATATACGCTTGCGAGGTTTAATGAGCAAAAGTGGCAGTGGCCGTTCGAAGCGTGGAACGCCAAGGGGGCATTTTAGAATAGGTTACGACCCACGCCGTGGCGAGGGCGATAGGTTTGCCGTGGCTGATTGGGGATTTGATAATGGCATGCCTGAAAGCAATATACTGAATCCTGCGAGAGATATTGCATCGGCGCTGAACAATATGACAACGCAATATGGTTTGCAGGTTAATCCTGAGGCGATTAACCGAAGCGGCATTTATACCACGGGGTTTGATAGAGGGCTTTATGATGCGCTGCCGACAATGAGGGCAGAAGGAAATTCTAACAATATGGATAGTTTTCTCAAAGATTTGCTGAACAGAAAGTTTTTCACGGGTACTGGCAAAGCAGGTGAATTGCTGTCGAATGAGACGTTTTCGTCATTTGATAACCTTGCGGATGCTTTGGCCTATGGGAAGCAATACGACCAGTTACAGCAGGCTGGATATGATGTTTCGGCCTTTCCGCAATTTACGTCAGGCGGCACGGGCAGCTTTAACGCATTGCAAAGTTCGGCGCTTTCTGGCGGGCGGAGGGCTGGGCAATCGTCACCTGAAGCTGGATTGGCTTCGGCAACTGATTTGCAGCAATTAGCAATGAAGGGGTATCGCGGTAACTATGTTCAAGGGTTCAAATAATGTCTAGTGCGTTTGACACAATTGCCAGTATTGCGGTGCCAGCGATTGGAACGGCGATTGCGGGGCCTATTGGTGGTGCGGTGGCCAGCGGGCTTTATTCTGGCATTAAAAGCGGAGACCCATTAAAGGGATTGGCGGCGGCTGGCGGTAGTTATTTGGGGTCAAGCATTGGTTCAGGGTTAACAAGCAGCACTGTGGGGACTGGGCTTGGTTTGGGTGGTGGTGTTTTATCGGCTTTGCCGGAAAACATACTAAACACTAATTTGGGAGGCGCTGTTGGCGGATTTTTGGGGGGCGGATTGGCGGAAAGCCTTGTCGGTTCGGATTCAGGTAAAATATCGAAAACAAACGTGCCGCAGGTTGCGCAAATTGCTTCGCCAGCGCCTATCCTTAAAAACCCAGAGACGGGATATAAGCCAACAAGGATGCCTCAAGTTTCTTCAGGGTCATTAGCTGACAGTCTTTCTGGATTAAGCCCCATACAGCAGGTTAGCGGCTTGGCGACTGAGGGTTATTATGGCAGTGGTCTTGGCAAGGATGAGCAAAATTATTGGTTAAACATGGTGAATCGGCGGTTGGTTGACGATTCGGGAACGGTTGACCCTGATTTGCAGGAATTGTTGCCAATTGAGCAATCTTATCTGTCGCAACTTGGTATTCAGGGCCGTCCAGTGGATATTTTGCAAGGAATTGAAAAATACTTGTCAAATATGGGCTGAGAAAATTTGATAAACAATTCAAACGGCGGTTAATCTTTAAGCGTGGATAACCCACGGAAAGAGAACTGTCGAGACGATGAGCGAAAAACCTCCTTATAGGCCAGTCTTTAATCGCGTCCTCATTGAGCGCGAGATTCAGGAAAAGATTGGAAGCATTCTAATTCCTGAATCACAACACCGCAGAAAATCTGAAGCATCTGGCATTATTGTTGCCGTTGGCCCCACTGTTGATGACAGTCTAAAAGATTGCATTGGCAAAAAGGTTATTTTTGGCAAAAACGCAGGTGCATGGCTTGATGAAGCCATTAACGCAAAAACAAAAGAAGTCGAAGGCAAATACTACATTTGCGCCGATGACGACATTCTTTGCATAGTGGAGTAACCCATGACAGATAGAGAACAAATCGAACAGCCTGTGGAAGAAAACGCGCCGCAGGATGATATTGTTATTGTGGACGATGATGCTCAAGACATTCCTGTTGAGCAGAATGAACGTCCTGAGCCTGAAAAGCCTAAAAAGGCTGGTTATGACAGAATAGACTTTGCAACGGCGAAGCCTGAAGAAATTCAGGCCCGTTTTGACAGAGTTTATGGGCAGGTTAAAGCGCAAGATAAGAAAATGCAGCAATATGCCCGCGATATGCAGTTGGCAGCGGCGCATATTCAGCAATTAAACGAAGCGGTCAACGCCCTTAACGGCCAAAACAGCATGTCACAATATGAAAATGCTGAAGCAACCTTGGTGGCGCGTCTTAAAGAGGCTTCCGAACGCGGTGATGATAACGCGCAGGCGCTTTTGTTTAAGCAGCTTGCAGACCTTACGGCTGAAAAAAAGCTTAAGGAGGTTATGATTCAGGCGCAGAAAAACCAGCCGCGTCAGCCGCAAAATCCAGCCAATGCGCAAGCTTATGCCAATCAAGCTTATCAAAACGGTGAATTGGATGTCGGCGAAAGGGATTATGTCGTAAGCTGGCAGTCTGAAACGGACGAATCTGGTCAACCATTGCGCCCGTGGGCTTTTTCAACAGACCCGCGTCATCATCGTGCGCTGGGGTACGCAAAACAAATCTTTGCCGACCCCGAATTTCAATCTTACACCATTGAGGAAAAAATGGCGGAATTAGACAGGTTGATGAATGCAAAGCCGCAACAGCAACAACGTCCCACTGCAGCCGCGCGCGCCACAATTCCGCAGGCGATGCGCCAACAATCCTCACCAAACGGCAACGTTGTTCGGTTGACGGAACAGGAAAAGCGAGTGGCGATTATGTTAAAATCTGGCGGTGTCAACGCAAAGTCCGACAGCGACCACATTAAAGCTTATGCCATGCAAAAATCAGCCATCGAAAAAGCTAACAAAAGGAGAGCGTAATGGCACGTCCACGCAAAACAACAACTGAGACCCAAGACAACCCAGCACCTCGCAAGGGACGTAAAAGCTGGAAGCCTGCCAATCTAATTGACATTCATGGCAAGGAAGACGGGTTCCGTTATCGGATTCTTTCAAAAGATTCTCAAAACCTTGCCAAAAAACTTGCGGAAGGATGGGAACTCGTTAATAATATCTCTGAGAGTGGTGAGACAAACGAAGCGCCAAAGCCTATCACGGGCGGCAGTTCGTTGACCTCTGTGAGAGAAGGGCATGATTGGGTTCTTGCGAGAATCCCAGAAGAAGATGCCAAGTTACGTGATGAGTACTATCAGCAACTTACTGATAGACGGACGAGAGCCATCACTAAGGACTTAAAAAACAAAGTTTTGGAGGAAAACACTACGGCTCATGGTTCGATAACCATGAAACACGGGAGTGAAGTCAACGTAATCAACTAAGGAGAAGACAATGACCTTTCCACGTAGAGGTTTCACATTGGTAAGCAGGGTTGATGAAGGTTACATTGTTGACCTTCCTGCTGCTGCAAGCACAAACCAGCCTTTGGCGATTGGCGATGCCGTCACGTTGTTAAACGGAACGGTTATTCCTGCAACGGCTGGTCAAGACCCAACAAATCCTGGCTTTGGTGTCATTATGGAAGTTTTGACGACTGCGGGATTGCCTTTGACTGGGCGTGAAGTGAAGTATATTGCGAGCGGCGGCGTAGGTCGCGTGCGCGTGAATACTGACCCAACTGCCGAATATGTCGTGCGTTTGACCTCATCGGCGGGCCAAAGCGTTATCGGCAAAAACGTCTTTATTGATGTTTCAGCAGCTAATGCTGTGACAGGTCTAAGTGGGCAGGCCGTCACACAAGCCTCTGCCTCGATTAATGACTTGTTCAAAGTCATTGATTGGTACGGTGGCGAACGAATTGGCGGTGTTGACCCGATAGGCAGCAATCTCGGCGTTGTTGTCCGTTGGAATCGCCATATCAACCGCGCCGGAACAGCTAGCGCATAAGGAGTAAACAATGGCAAATACGACTGGATTAACACCCGAACTGCTCTGGCCTGGTATTATGAGCATTTTTGGGACAACTTATAAGAGTTATGAGCCTCTGTATTCAAAATACATGCAGGTTGATAGCTCGGACAAGCAGTATGAGCAATATCAAGGCTTGACAGCCCTGCCCTTGGCTTCTGTGAAGAATCAAGGCGGTAACTTGTCATACGCTGACATGAACTCTGGTTTTATGCGCAGAATTTTGAACGTGACTTACGCTCTTGGCGCAACGGCCACGTTTGAAATGATGAAGTTTGACCAGTATCGTGAAATCATGCGTCTGCCTGAGCATTTGGCAAGCAGCTACTCGAAAACTCAAGAAACTGTCTGTGCCAACTTGCTGAACAATGGTTTTGCGACAGCGGCAGCTAATGTGCAAACATTGGCGGCTGATGGCTTAAGCTTGTTCAACGCATCTCACTTGCTGGCTGGTGACAACGGAACAACCTTCCGCAACACCCCTGCGACGGCTTCGGATTTGACGATGACGGCTTTGGAACAGGCTTACATTGACTTGGGCAACCTTGTTGATGACTGGGGCCAACCCATTGTTGTGCGCCCGAAAATCCTGCATGTGCCTGTTGAAGAACAGCACACTGCCCGCAAAATTCTTGAAACGGAATATGCGGTGGGTTCGGCGAACAATGATGTCAACGTTGTTAGCAGCGCGATGGTTCCCTTGCAGCTCATTGTCAATCCTTATCTGACGGATGTTGATGCTTGGTTCCTGCACACTGACCAGAAAGACGGCATTGTGATGACGGAAGCTTTGCCTGCGCAGATTGACCGTGACAATGACTTTGAGACCAAAAACTTGCGCTTTAGCGTGATGGGTATCTTTGGCGTTGGTGCGGCTGACCCACGCGGCGCTTACGGCAGCCCAGGTACTTAATTAAGTTAGGGCGGTGGGATTTCCCCGCCGCCCCTCTTTTTGATGGGGGATAACCATGACGGTTTTTGGCGATAACATTCAAACGGGCTTGGTTGACGGGACGGCAAATCCCACTGCCTCAGATGTGCGGTTTACAAAAACCGTCACATTTACTGGCGCAAACAACGCCGTTTATCCTGTGAAGTTTCCTGCTGGTGTGCGCAACATTGATGCGTCGCTTTACATTGAAACGGCTGGCAGTGCTGCGACAACAAACACCTACACCTTTACGTTCCAACCTGGGGCCACGCTAGTTTTTACGTCTGTTGGCAGTGCGACTGGCATTTTCCGTGCGCCGACAATTACAAGCGCGGCGGCTTTTGGGCAAGGTTCAACGGTTGAGGTTTCTTGCAATGTTGTGGCGACATCAACGGATGCTGCGTCGGCGGGACGTTTAGTCATTAATTTTAACCGCAGGTAGTGTCATGGCGGCGAAGTCGATGAGCCGCAGGCAGAAAATATGGGAAGCCCCACGTCCCAAGTCTTTGGGCAAACCAAAAAAGCTGTCTTCGGCAAAAAAGAATATGGCGAAGTTAAAAGCCAAGAAGGCTGGCCGCCCTTATCCCAATTTGGTTGACAATATGAACGCTGCAAGGGGGTAGTATGAAACGTCGCGGCCGTTTAGGTGAATATCTGGCTGCGGACGATTACACCGGCGCAGTAAAATATGCCAGCAAATTAAAGAAAGATTATTGGGGCAATCTTGTTGAAAATCCCCTTGAGCGCAACAAACAAGAATTAGTGAAGGCGATGAATGACCCACAGCCTTTGCCTTGGGTGCGGGAGGCTGATTATGAGGTTGTCACGTCGGCGATGCTTCAAGTTCCAACAACGATTGGCAATAGCACGGTGCGGAGGGACACAAGTACCTTTGGCGCGGCTGTGATGGCGGGGATTTATGGCACTCGGTGACGTTAGAAAAACAGTGTTGCAAATCATTAATGCCGTGCAAAGAAAGCTTGCATTGTCTGAAAGCGCAGTTTTGACAGACACGGCGCAAACAAAGGTGTTGATTGATTTTTTGAATGACACAGTTGATGAAATCGCTGATTTGGATTGGCCTGATACGCTTGCGACATCTACGGTAACGGCTGCTAGTGGTGTTTCGGATTATAGTATTGTGGGCAGTTCGATTATCGTGCAAAGCATTGAGGATATTTATTTCGGCACGAGAACGGCCCCGCTGAACGCTGTAAGCCTTTCTGATATGCGCCAGAGGCAGCGCACGAACGCGATGGGTATTCCGACGCAATTCAGCATTGCCGGCGTTGATGCAAACGCCAATCCGCTTGTGCAGGTGTGGCCTCGGCCTAATGGCACGGTGGCGGGACAGACTTTTAACATTTTGTATAGGTTGAAGCCGCCTATTTACACAACGGCTGACGCGGCTGTTGTGCCTCCTTTTCCTGCGAAGGCGTTGGAATACGGCACTTTATACAAAGCGTTACTGGATGAAAGCGGCGGCGCGCCTACGGATGAAAGCGAACGTTATCGCCAGCTTTATGAGCAGGTGACACGCGCAGCGAACAATCGTTACAAGTTTAACACGGGGACAACAGTTCAATTTAAGGCAAGGGCGCGATGATTTCGGTTGATTATCGCATTTCCCCTGCGGGTTGGGCGACTGACTTCAGCGAAACAGAACGCCCGATTATTTATGCGAAAACACTAACAAACAGATTTTTGAACATTAACGGAGCTGGTCAAAGGCGGCCAGGTTGGTCTGTTTATGGCAGTGCTGTCACGGGCGCGCCGACGTTAACGCGCTTGCATGAGCATATCAGCGCCCAAGGCAGCGCGACATTGATTGCCAGCGACAACGGTAATGGCTGGCGTTTGCAGGATAATGGCGTTTGGGCCAGTTCGTTTAGTGGCAAGGCGGCGGCACGGCTTATTTCAACGCAGGTTGGCAATAAGCTTATTTTCTGCAATGGTTCCGACAGGAATTTTTACACGGATGATGGTGGCCTGACAACGCAGCAAATGTATGCGGTGATTAGTCGCGGAAGCGCCGGAACGTCATCAAGCGCCACAAGTTTAACTGATAATCTTGTTACAAACTGGCTTGGTCAAACCTTAGTATCAACAAATGATATTGTTTATAATATCAGCAATAGCGCTTATGGTGTTGTGACGGCGGTTGGCAGCGCGGCCATTACACACACAATTATAGGTTCAACGGGCACTGGAAGCGGGTTTTCTACACAGAATCAGGTGCCAGGCGACATTTACATTGTTGAAGACCATGTTGACCTGAATTTATTCAAACGAAGCAATGGCGTGTATGAAAACGTTGCGATTGCTGGAAGCGGGTCAAATTCAACAACGCTTCGCGTCAGCGGGATTAATTTTGCAACAACGGTTAATGACAGGCTTGCTGTTGGTGATTTTGTTTATAATACAACGCGGGCGTGTGTCACGCGGGTTAATTCAATTTCGGCCAGCAGTGTTGGTGTGACGACTGTGACGAGTCAGGCGGCTGGTGATAGTTTGGTGTTTTTGAAGTCGGCGATGCCGATTGCAAGTTATGTTCACACGCATTATGGGCGTTTGTATATGGTTGATGCGCGTCGGCGAAACCGCATTATTATTAGTGCGCCTGATGACCCTGAGGATGTGACAACCTTTGCCAAGACGCTTGACAGCAGCAGCTTTCAGTTTGGCACGCAGCAAAGCAGGGGTGACACGATACAGGCTTTGGCAACGTTTCAGCAGTATTTGCTGATTGCTGGGCGGAAAAATCTTCTTTTATTTAGCGGAATTAATCCTATTGTGGACACGTCGGCGACAACAAAAGACTTTGAACCTGTGACGCTGTTTCCTGATGGTTGCGTGTCGCCATTTGGACTGATTACAAACGGGAATGATGCCATTTACATAAGCCCCGATGGCGTTCAAAGCATTAACGTTGGCTCAGACAGCAATACAACAATACAAAACAACGCCTCTCAGGTGATTCGCAGTTATTTGCGGACGGCAATTAAGGGTGCGGATGAGGATGATGTTCAAGTAACCTATTATCCAAGGCGTTCGTGGGTTTTAACGAAAGTTGGCAATGAGGTTGCTGTTTTGAACGTCAGTCAGGTGATTAATGAGCAAGGAGCTTTGGAGGCGCGTGGAACATGGTCGTTATTTAACGGCAGTTGGGCTGAATTTAATCATTATTTTGTAAGGCAAAACGGTGATTTGCTTGGTTGCGGGGCTAATGGAATTGTGGCGAAGCTTGACGATGACGATTTGACGGACAATGGCACGATAATTCCGACGGATTATGTTAGCGCTTGGTTAAGATTGGAAGAGCCTCAAAAGACTGTTCGTATAAAAAAGGGCGCATATATCAAGCCAGTTTTTGAAAATGCCACGGGAGTGGTTTACAATATTTCTGTCATTGCTGGCTATGAGGGTAATTCGTTTGATTCCATTACGACAACGGCCAATGGTGGCCCTGGAATTGGCGAATTAGAGATTGGCGTTTGGCAGATAGGTGTGGGCGATATTGCTCAACAAAAACTGCCGATACGTTGGCGCGGTGAAGAGGTGCAGGTCAGGATGCAAAGTCAGTCATCAGCTGGCCCTGATGTGATAAGCGGCTTTACGCTGTATGGCAGCGTCTCAGGGAGAAAATGACAATGGCGATTTCATCGATACTTTCAGCTCTACCAACCCTTGCTGGGTTATACACGGGCTATGGCGCTATGAAAAAGGCTGGCAAGGCTGTGAATGCGCCACCGCAGGAAGCGCAGATTGAGCAGCTTGTTCAGCAACAGCTTCCATTGATTAACCAATATATGGATTACAGCCGTATGATGGTTAATCCTAATGACCCCACTTATCAGGCTTTGGTGCGACAGGAAGAGGGGGATATTCGCGGGCGTTTCGCTCAGGCTTTGAATCAAGCTGTGACTGAAAACAGGCGGCAGCAGGGTTTGGGGCGCACGCCGCTTTTTGACGCTGAACGTGGTGGAGAGGTTCGTTTCAGGGCAATGATGCAGCAGCAGAATGACGCTCGCACGCAGGCGCAGCAGCAGGCCCTTCAAAGGCTTGGTTTGGCGGCTGATAGCACGCGCAATGCGATGTCGATGTATCAGCAGCCTATCAGCGCCTTGTCGGCTTTGGGGCAAAGCAATTTAACACGTGAATTGCAAAACAGGGGCCTTGGCGTGCAGGCGCAGCAGGGCATGGCGAATATGCTGACAAGCAGCAGCGTTCAGTCTATTGCTGACAGGTTGGCGGGTGTTTCTCCACGGACGGAAGCGCAAACCCTTGCGGATGCGCTAAGTAATATGTTTTCACGAAGCAGCCGCGGGGGGTATTTCTGATGGCAACCCTTTTGGATTCAATCCTTGGCATTGGCCGCACGGATGACGGAAGCGATTCGATAGCAACGGCCCTGCAAAACAGGGGCGGCCAGCACACGATGATGGATGCGATTAACGCCACAACAAACAACATGATGGCGATTTTAGGCATGCCAGGTTATCAGGGTGGGCAAACGCCTCAGCAGTTGGCAGGCGCGAGGCAAAACGACAATTTAACGCGGCTTTATACGGCCTCACAGCTTAGTAAGGCCATGCAACCTGATTATGAAAATATTTTCAAAGTTGGCGAGATGTTTAAGTATGACCCAGAGTATTCAAGTGCTTATCTTGCAAAGGCAAAGGAATTGATTGACGCGGGTGAATCTGCGGCGACAGCGCCATTTAATGCCATTGCGTCATTAGAAGCAATGGGTTTATCACCGAAGGCGAAAGGTATTGCTTTAACTGGAACTGAAAACATTATGAATAGATTAATTGAAGAAAACCCTAATTTGACACAAATTCAAGCATTGCAATTAGTTCAGGGCTTGGCAAGGCAGGGAATGCAACCAGGAGTTGGCGGTGAGTTTGGTCTAGCTCCTGGCGTTGCTGATGCTTTGGCTTCAAGAGAAGCGGCTGAAAAGAGGGGGCAGGTTCTTGGCGCGGCGCAAGGGGCTTCTGAAGTTAAAGAATTTAAGGCTCCTGAACAGTTGGAAGATATTAGACAGGCAAAAGAATTGCTGCCAAAGGCCACAGGTGGTGGATTGGCAGTTGCTGGCAAGGAAGCCGCCGCGTTTTTTAACGTGCCGACAGAGGGAAGCCGTATTGATGCAGAGCTTGGAATTTTATCAGGAAGGCTTGTTGCTGCCGTTCCTCGTTTTGAAGGCCCGCAAAGTGATAAAGATACTGCACTATATAAAGAAATGGCTGGCGATATTGATAATACAAAAAAACCAACAGCCGATAGAATTGCCGCATTGAATAGAATGGAGAAACTTTTGGAAAAATATAATTTAATTCCTGCTAAAAACGACAAAGGTTCAAACGCCGCAGTCACGAGTAGAAAAGATGGTTGGTTCGGGGGGGTTAAACAAAAATAGCCATGCCTACATTTGAAATTACCTCACCAGATGGAGAAACATTTGAAATTGAGGGGCCTGAAGGCTCAACAGTTGATGAGGCTATTTCTTTTGCTCAAAATAATCTAGAGGCATTAAGGGCTGGAAAATTAAAAAAACCGACTGAACAAAATGGGTTTGATGTTGGTAGGGTTGCCCGCAACATTGGCATTGGCTCACAAGCCGCTTTGGAAGGATTGGTTGGCCCTGTTTATGATATAGCGGCGTTACCATTTAACGCTTTTGGCGCTAACATTCCATCATTTCGCCAACAGATTCGTGCTGCTTCGCCATTTAATGACCAAACCGTTGAAGAACAAACGGTTAGCGACATTACAAGGGGTGTAACTGGCGCAATTCCATTTTTAGCTGCTGGGGCGGCCTCACCTGCTTTAAGCGTATTGGCTCAGGCACCGAAAACACAAGTTGCCTCAAATGTTGCAAACGAATTGGCTCAGTCTGTCGCACGGCGCGGTGGTGGTGACGAAACGCAACAGGCTTTGATGGGACTGTTGGCTGGATTGGGAACAGCGGGGGTTAGTTCTGCTATACAAAAGTTTGCTTTGCCTAGAGCAAACCAAGCCTCTATTCGAACATTGCAGGAACGTGGAGTTCCCGTCACAGTTGGACAAGCAATGGGTGGGCAGATAGCGCCATCGATTGAAGGCGGTATTGCGCAAATGCCTGTCACTGGCGCATCAACACGCGGGACTTTAGAAAAACAAGCCAGCATGCTGCAAAAAGAAGTTTCGAAAACATTTAGTGATTATTTGCATAGCGGCGTTGATGATTTAGCAACTGCTACGGGGAAGGGTATTAAAGAGGGGATTACTCGGCGCGGTGATTTAATGAACAGGCTATATGACCGACTTGTATGGAATAAAGTTCCAAAAAATACAAAAATATCGGTTGATAATTCCAGCCAAGCTGTGCAACAATTTTTACAGAAATATGCTGGCAATCCCGATGCGGCAAAATTTGCTGGATATGATAGTTTAGAAGAATTGCAAAACGCAATTAAAGGGCCCCTAACTATTGATGCCGCTAAGAGTTTTAAGAAAAGCATTTTTGATGCTTCTGATGCGGCCTTTAATAAAGGAAACAGAGAGCTTTCAAGCGCCTTTACCAGCATTTATCGCGCTTTTTCTAGCGACATTGACAGCACAATACAAAAAATTAACCCACAAGCAGCGCAGGGCATGAAGGTTGCAGACCGTTATTATCAAAGCTATGCACGCTCACGCGATATTATCAAACCACTTGCTGACAAGGTTGATGCAAACAAGTTTGAGGCAATCTTAGCGGATGTGACAAGGGCCGCCCAAGATGGCCGTGGCGCTAATGCAAGCACGATAAAAGCACTTAAGCGCTTTTTGAAGCCTGAGCAATTTAACGCGGTCATGTCCGATATGCTGACAGGAATGGGTTATCGTGAAATAAACGGCACGCCAACATTTAGCCCGTCAAAGTTTGTAAGTGATTATAACACGCTTACCCCTGTGGCCAAGGAAGCCACAAAAAAAATGATTGGCGAAGAAAGTTTTAGCGCCTTTGAAAAACTTGTTGGGGCAATGAAAGTTGCGAATATTAAACAATTAAACCCATCCGGTACGGCTGGCGGATTGAGCGAGCTTGCAAACATTTTGAACATATTCACATTTGGTTTTGGGAATCCTGTTTCTGCCGTTTCTATGGCGGGTATCCCAGCAGCAAATCTTATGAATTTTGGGCCGATACGTGACAATCTTGTTAAGGTTATCAATGGATTGCCACGGGCAGAATTGAGGAAGGCGATTTTAAGGCCAGCTATTTTAATTCAGGCGGCAAATCAGCTTGGCAACCAAAGGCAATCAAATACCGCAAATTCTGGCCTTGAAAACTTTACCAATGGTCAACGGCCAAGTTATGATAATGCGCTGAGAATTACTGTAAGGCCACAGCCGAGCGGTATTCCGCTTAACGTTAACCCAGAGGAACTGGAATGAAAAAAGGTAAATCATGCGGCGGTATGCGCAAAACAAAAACCATGAAGCCGAAAGGCAAGAAAAAGGGTAAATAATGGCTATTGTTACTCGCACAGTTCTTAAATCCTACTATGAAACAGGGGACAAGCCATCTGCGAGTAACTTTGCTGACCTTATTGATAGTTTTGCGACGCTTCAAGAAGCTGACACGCTTACCAATAAAACAATCACGGCCCCAACCATCGCCGCTGGGGCCTTGTCTGGCACGTTTACGGGGGCGCCTACTTTTAATGGTGCTGTAGTGTTTTCTGGTGGGCCAAGCATTACAACAGCGGCATTGAATTTGGCGGTGGGCCAGATTGCTTTCCCTTCAACGGCAAATCCATCATCAGGTGTAAATACGCTTGATGATTACGAGGAGGGAACATGGACACCAACCATCACTTTTGGCGGGGCTAACACTGGGATTACTTACACCAGACAAGTCGGCCTTTATGCAAAAATCGGCCAATTGGTCATTGCACAATGCAACATTCAACTTAGCAGTAAGGGCAGTTCAACAGGCGATGCGCGTTTAGCCAGCCTTCCCTTTACCCTAAATGCCGCTGGCAGCTATCAAGCAGGCGGTAATGTTGGTTATTTTATTAACTTTGATGCGGCGGTTAATATCTTGTTTTTTACTGGAGAGGGAAACACGACAACTGCTAGAATTTGGCGGCAAAACTCAACAGCAGCCGCCAGCGTGACGGACGCTGGTTTCACCAATACCAGCGAATTTGTTGCTACCATTATCTACCGCGCTACGGCATAGGAGGGGGCAACATGAATGAGCAAAAAACATATGTTAAGGAATCTGGCGGCGGGTTAAACATCATCACGGATACTTACGATGATTTTGGCGTGTTGGTTGTGCGTCATCGGCGTGTTGTGGATTACAACGCAAGCCTTGATGGCGAGACGGATGAGGTTAAGTTATTGGCGCAGGAAGCGCGTTTCAACGCCCAAAATGGAGGCTTAAATGGCACTTAGCACAAACAGCACGTTGACGATAGCCAGCGGAGAATCTTTATCCCAAACAGTAGATTTGGGCAATCTCACCATTACTGGTTTTGAAAACACTGGCGCATGGACGACTGCAAATTTAACGTTCAAAACAAGCCAAGTAGCTGGCAGTTCTGTCAGCGATGCCATAGACCAGTTTGGCAATGAAATTACTGTGTCAATGGGAAGCGCACGTTCTGTTTCAGTATCGCCAACATTGTTTCCGAGTGTTCGCTTTATTCAGTTGCGTTCTGGCACAAGTGCAACGCCTGTTAATCAGGGCGGTACCAGAACAATTATTTTGACGGCGACAGAGTTTAGGGATGTGTGATGGGTATGTTGCCAACATTCGGCGGCATAAGCTTTGGCGGCCCAACATACACGGCTGATTTTTCATCAAGCGTGCCTGCCGATTGGACTTTTACACGCGCAAGCAACGGCACTTACATTGATTCGGCTGGTATTCTGCAAACAGCATCATCGAATGTGGCGCGATTTCCCTTTGATGGTAATGGCGTTGCCAAGGGGCTGTTGGTAGAAAATGACGCAACGAATCTTTTGCTTTACAGCGCGGATTTTACCAATAACGTATCGTGGGTAAAGACAGGTGGCGCAATTACCAACCCAACCGCAACGAACATTACTGGCGCGGCCAATACAAATCTGTTCACCGAAGACACGTCAACTGGCGTGCACAGCATTTATCAGTCTGTTGTGAAGGCGGCCAGCAACATTTTTTATTCACAGTCTATTTACATTAAGCCAAACGGGCGTAATCGGGTACTTTTTCGGATGGAAGGCACTGGCGGTACTAATGGGATTGGCGCTGATATTACTTTAACGGGTGATGGCACTGTTAACAGCGCGGCGGCGTTTGGCAGTGGCTTTTCTAATCCTGTTGGCCGCGTTGAAAAGCTTTATAATGGCTGGTGGCGGATTTATGTTGGCGGCACAACCAACACAGATTTGGTGGTGACGTTTGTTATTTACGGATTGGATAGCGGCGGCAATTCCAGTTATACAGGCGATGGCGCAAGTGGCTTTTACTTATATGGTGCGCAGTTAGAGACAAGCAGCTTTAACATGCCAACCAGTTACATTCTGACGACAACGGGCAGCGCAACGCGGGCGAGGGAAGTGGTAACGACAACGCCAACGTGGTATGTTACAAATTCTAATGGTTCGCTTTATATTGAGTATTATCCAAACGTCTTTAACCCTGGCACTACGGGGTTTTTGTTTCAAATCGACGACAACAGCAATAACAATCGGCACGCTTTTAGGGTTGATACAAGCAACTATCAAAACTACACGCAAATCACAGGCGGCAGCACAATCTTTTTAACAACAAACACAAGCGCCAACGCTATCAATAGAATGAATTACTCGGCGTGTTCGTGGGCGGATAACAACGCGGCGATTGTGGTAAATTTTCAAAACAGCGGCATTGATTTGACTGGCACAAAGCTTGCGGCGGCCTTAACTAACGCAAGGCTTGCCAGCACTACAAACCTCTCGCGGGCGAATGGATGCATTAGGAAAGTTGCGTATTGGAGTTATAAGATTCCTAACCAACAACTGGGGTTTGCGCTATGATTATTGCTTTTTATGAATTTCCTAACGAGCAGGCCGCCAAGGAAATGTTTTCGCCGTATGACGAAAGCAACATGGTGGTGGATTATGTAGGCGGCCTTTACAGGCTTAAGTATGGCGTGTCGCCTAATGAGGCCACCATGCAGGATGTTGAGCAAATCGGGGGTTATCATGTTAACATTATGGCGGACAGTTTGCCGCCTGAGGCTGAACAATTTCGCGTCTTTCCCAAAACACCTTCTCGAACTTTTTGGATTGAGGCCGCCAATGATTGAGTTTTTTAACAAGCTGAACTATGACGCAATTATCGCCGCGATTATGGGCAGCATGTTCTTCATGCTAAAAAACGACAAGATGAGCATTTATCGGCGTTTGGCTTATTTGTTCATTGGCGTTTCAGCGTCATACTACACGGCACAGGGCGCTATCTTGTTCTTTAATCTGAATGAAGGGCTTGTTGGTGTGATTGGTTTTGCATCGGGCGTGATGGCAATTCCCTTTGCTGACTTTCTGTTAAACGTGGCTGAAAACCCCATCAAATTCTGGGCGCAGTTTAAGAAAGCCGATAAGGGGGAATGATGCCCCGCAAAATTAACGATGCAGGAATAAACCTTATTAAAGGATTTGAGGAATTAAAGCTTAAGGCCTACAAATGCCCCGCCGGCGTGTGGACGATAGGTTACGGCCATACTAGCGATGTTCAACAGGGCGATGTTATCACTGAAGAACAGGCGTTAGAAATGTTTGAGGATGATTTGCAGGACTTTTCTAGAGCGGTTGAAAAGCTTGTGAAGGTTCCTTTGACTGATAACCAATTTGCGGCTTTGGTTAGCCTGTGTTTTAATATCGGCGTGGAGAATTTCAGGAAGTCAACGCTTTTAGAAATGCTTAATGCAGGCAATTATGCAGCGGTGCCCACGCAGTTGATGCGGTGGGTGTATTCAAAAAGACTTAAACTTGCCGGCCTTGTAAGGCGGCGCAGCGCAGAGGGGAAGCTATGGCAATCTTAGATTTTATTATGAAGCATTGGCGGCCAACGTTGTTTGGCTTGTCGATGCTGGCGTGTTTGTTTTTGTTTTATCAAAAAGAGGCTGTGTTGAAAGAAAATAAAGCATTGGAAGCTAAAGTGGTTAGCTTAGAGGAAATGGCAAAACACAATGCCGAAGCCGCAATGACTTTGAAAGTTGTGTATGATGAAAGGCTGAAAGCTTTGGCCCAACAGACTGCTAACAATAATAAGCTGAGGAAGGAAGCCGCAGATGCAAAAACAAAGATTATGCAATACGCAGCGGGCGATGATGGACCTGTTAGTGCCATTCTGCGTGATAGCCTTAGCAGGATGCAGCAGCAACACAATTAAGCAGGTGAATGTTACTTGTCCTGCACCGTGTGAAGGGGGGCTGTGCCAGATTGACAGGGCTTCTCCACCACCATCAGGCAATTATACGCAGCGTGATGTTGCTCTGTGGCTAGAGGGTAGTTTGTGGCCTGCGTACCAGCAGTGCATTGCGGTTCTGGATAGTATGCAGGGCCAGCCATAACAAAGCATCCACTGGCATAGGTGCCGTAAACTAGTTTAACGCTGGAATGGCTTGGATTTAGCATTGTAAGCGTTCCAATTATCGAGGGCCGATTCTCTGCATTCGTAGTATTCTTTTTGGCTTGGCGCGAATTGTGCGGCTGCGCGCCATGCTTCATAGGCTTCCTTGCGTTTGTTTTGCGCTTCGGCCCTGATGGCAATTTCCTTGGCTTTCTTAAACTCAGACTCTTTGAAGGTTAGCGGCGTTGTCATGTCCTCTCCTATAGGTCAATCATAGCTTCATGGAGTTGGTTGATTGGAATAAGAATGCTTTTGCCTTTTTTATCATCGCCAGAGGCGACAACATGTCCAGCATTATAAAACTTTTTAGCAAGTGCTTTTAGTTTTTCGGTTGGAAATACAAAACACGCTAACAGTTCGTTGCTTGAATTGTATATCGCCTGCACCCAAAACTCTGCTGGCGTAGTGGCAATGCCGCTTGGCATTCCGTTCCATTGGTATTCTATGGCAATGTTGCCAGATTTGGCCCATTTTGATTGTTCTCTCTTAACTTCAACGCGCTGATTTTTAAGAATGTCAGTAAAAGCATTTTCAGCGATTTCGCCTAATCGCAAATCAAGGTCGAATGACCTATCTTTTGATTTGAGGTCGTTCACGTCATTACGCTGCCTGCACAATACAATCACGAAACGGCCTCATTTTCAAGATTTGCCGCGTCTTTTGCCATTAGTTTTTGCATGTGCTAAAGTGTTTCATCTTGCCCTCTGCATTTTGTTCTTTGTTCAGCCAATTCATGCAGGCCAAGTTTTTGCATCAATCTCACGCAACATTCTTGGTAGTCGTCATATTGTTCTTTGCTTTCACGCGCAGAGCAATCTCCGATGCAGTGGTGTGTGTCTGTGTTATTCATTTCCTGCAACCTCCGGAATCGGCGTGTCCGTCCCGTAATTCTTTCCTTTGCTGTTGCCACCTTCGCCAATTCCGTGGCCATATCCGCTGCCGTCGCCAACGCCCCAACCTTCGCCGCTTCCGCTGCCGCCACCGCTACCGTATCCACTGCCGTAGCCTCTGCCGTAGCCTCTGCCTCTGTCGTCCCCGCCGCCCGCGCCGCTGCCTCTGCCGCTGCCGCTGCCGTCGCCCTGGCTGGGGCCGTCACCATTATGCCTAATCTTCAATAAATCTAACATAGGATTCCTCCGCAATTTTAGTCGTG
>Ga0214923_10001111_pt1 | contig 38983 bp, 40 predicted proteins | sample LL1510_MetaG_FD_177993 | JGI IMG/M metagenome (GOLD analysis project Ga0214923, IMG submission 177993) | Freshwater microbial communities from Lake Lanier, Atlanta, Georgia, United States - LL-1510 | ecosystem: Environmental > Aquatic > Freshwater > Lake | place: USA: Georgia | collected...
AGCCCAGTTCGACGATCTCGTCGCTGATCACGCTGGCGGTACGATCGGCTTCGGTCAGGTCATTGGCATGCGTGACCGTGGCTGCAGTCTTGTCTGACGCCCTGCAGACATAGCTGCTGCCCTTGGCATGGATCACGTTCCAGAGCCCGAACGTGGCATATCCCCGGTCGATGACGGAGCAGCGATCGCCTTCGACCGTCCGCTCCAGAACCGCCCGTTCGTCGGCTTCGCCCTTGGTGTTCGCCGGAGTCGCGTCCATCCGTACGGGCTTGCCGGGGCTCAACAGCGACATCAGGATCAGCGAGCAGTACTGATCCATGAACAGCCGGAGGTTGCCGGCCGTGTCACGTTCCGTTCCCACCTTCCGCAGCCGTGAAAGCAAGGGACGGATCTTCCGCAGGAACTTCAGTCCCTGGACATCCTGATCGCGAATCTCGCGCTTTCCACGTCCGGCCATGGCGGCACGATAACGCCGGCAAGATCAGGGCGCACGTTCCCTATGTTCACAATCTTCGTCAGGTCCGATGCGCAAATCTCGTGCCGAACAGGATTGCCGGGAGGGCCGAGGCGAACGTCCGGCGAGAGGGATCGGGTGGGCCGAAGCCGGCGCGGAACGTATCTGAAGCCTATCCTGCACCCGCGTCCTCAATCGATCCTACCGCGGCCTGGTTCAGCCGAGGCGGTCGAGGAGGCGGTCGAGGGCCAGGTCGAGCTTCTCGGGCGTCTCGTACGAGCCGTCGGCGATCGCCGCGCGGATCGCGTTCACCTTGTCGAAGCGGATGTCGGCCGTCGACTCGGCTGCCCGAACCGCGTCGACCGACAGCGTGACCGAGTCCTGCACCTCGCCGACGCCCGGCTGCACGGCCGCGGTGGCCGCCTGCGTGGCTTCCGAGCTCCTGACCGCGCCGATCGCCTGGGCACCGTGCGTCGAAAAGATTCCGAGAATGTTCATGGTTGCTCTCCTTGCAGACAGTCGTGTGATCGCCCGTGGGCTTCCGTGCGTCTTCCCACCCGGTCCGCTTCTACGCGGCACCGTGTCGGATGGTTCGCAGGGTGGTCGGGAATCCTCGGCTGCCTGTCTGTGTCCCTATTGTTGCCGCGCCTGCGCCTCCCGGCGACGCCAATCGCCGGCCATGGGTCCGATGCGGTCGTCCGTGGACCAGCGCATCGAACCACCGAACTTTTTTTCATCGACCGTCCCTGGCCAGCGACTTCACCAAAAATTTTTTCTGCCTCTTTTCAGCATTCTGACGGGGCGGCAGGCTCATCCTGCCCAGACCGCCCAGGCTCACATCGCGAACTCCGGCCGCCTCCGCTGGAGTTGGTTTTGCAGCCGCTCGACGATGGCGCTGTGCATCTGGCTGACCCGGCTCTCGGAGAGGTCGAGCGTGGCCCCGATCTCCTTCATCGTGAGCTCCTCGTAGTAGTAGAGGATGATGATCAGCCGCTCGTTGCGGTTGAGCCCCTTCGTGACCAGCCGCATGAGGTCCGACTTCTGGATGCGGCGGGTGGGGTCCTCGCCCTTCTTGTCCTCGAGGATGTCGATCTCGCGCACGTCCTTCGAACTGTCGGTCTCGCACCACTTCTTGTTGAGGCTCACGAGGCTGGCGGCGTTGGCCTCCACGAGCAGCTTCTCGAAATCCTCGCGGGAAAGCTGCATGTGCTCCGAGAGCTCGTCGTCGGAGGGGGCGCGGCCGAGCTTCGCCTCGAGCGTCTTCACCGCCTCGTTGAGTTTGCTGGCCTTCGACCGCACGAGCCGAGGCACCCAGTCCATCGTGCGGAGTTCGTCGAGCATCGCGCCGCGGATCCGCGGCACGCAGTAGGTCTCGAACTTGACCCCGCGGGACATGTCGAACGCGTCGATCGCGTCCATCAGGCCGAACGTGCCGGCCGACACGAGGTCGTCGAGCTCCACGCCCTCGGGCAGCCGCGACCAGATCCGCTCGCCGTTGTACTTCACGAGCGGCAGGTAGACCTCGATCAGCCGGTTGCGCAGGGTCTCGTTCGCAGGGTCGGCCTTGAACTGCTTCCAGAGTTCCAGGACCTCCTCGGGAGACGGTTGGCTTACCACGGCATCCTCCTTGACAGGGCTCGGACAGGGCTCGTTGACGGGACTCTGCTGACGACTCGCTGAGACGGGGTCAGGCTCGTTGAAACGCCGCAGGCGGGCGTGGGCCGGCGGCGCGGCCCGCGGAAATCGGGCTCGAAGCGTGGAACCGAACGCGGAGGCTCGCCGCGGATGAGCGGCGGATCCCGCGGCGCGGCCTCCGCCCGCGCAGGGGCCTCCGGCTGCCGAGCACAGGATCATCGGCCGCCACCGCCCCACGCCATGAATCTTTTCGGGCGCGACGTCGAACCCCATCGAAACGGCACATCCTGCCGCTGCATGGGGGCAACCGAGTTGGCGTGGGGGTGGTCATGATTCAGGCCGCGCGGGCCGACTCCGTGCCTCCGATCGTGGCGAACACCTCGACGCGGGGCTCCGCGGCGACCTCGGCGGCAGCGAGCACCACGACTCCCGGGATCCGCCGCAGGAGCCGGTCGCGGAGGGGCCCGCGGCTCGCGCCCGGAACCACGACCACCGCGGCGGCGCCGCGGTCGAGCCGGGGGCGGACGGACCGCCGCAGTTCCGCCGCGATCCGGGCGGCCGCTCCGCCGGACTCGGGCCTGTCGGCCGGATCGGCGAGGAGCGCGGCCGCGGCCGCGTCGGTGAGCCTCACGACCACCAGCCGGCCGTCGGGATCGCGGACGCGGCGGCAGAGCGCGGGCAAGAGACCCGACCGGACCACCTCGGCGAGCCGGGCCGGCTCGGCAGCGTCGGCCGCGTGGTCGGCCATGCGTTCGAGCACCTCGGCCAGCGGCCGGATCGGCAGCCCCTCGCGGAGCAGGCACTGGAGCGTGCGGTGGATCTTCGCCAGCGAGAGCACCTCCGGAACGATCTGCCCCACGACCGCGGGCTGCGCCGCCCGCAGCGACTCGACGAGCCGGGCCACCGCGTCGCGGGTGAGCAGGGCGTCGGCCCGCTCGCGCACCGCGCCGGCGAGGGCCGCCGCCAGGGCCTCGCACCGCTCCTCCGCGGGGCCGAGGCCGACGGGCAACTCCGTCTCGCGGACCGGCTCGCCGGCGATCGTGATCCGGTAGCCGAGAGGCGGGAGCGCGAGGTCGTCGCGGAAGGCCACGGGCGGCACGACGACGCCGAGGTCGGCGGCCGCGGCCGACCGAACCGCTTGCGTTCGCGCCACGAGCGGTGCCGGGCCGCTGACGAGCGGCACCAGGCCGCGGCCCACCTCGAACACGATCCGCTCGTCGGCGAGGACGCCGGCCAGCGTCTCGGCCGGAGCGGGGGACGACGCCCCTGCCGACCGTGCGGCCGCGGCGGCGCGGCGGCGCGATCGCAGCAGCCAGGCGGCGGCGAACGACAGGGCGGCGAGCGCCCCCAGGGGCATGGCCGGCAGCCCGGTGACGGCGAGCGCCGCGAGGAACACGCCCGTGAGGGCGAGCACGTGCGGCCGCGCTGTGAACTGCCGCCCGAGCTCCTGCGGCAGGCTCAACGCCTGGCTCGACCGCGAGATGAGCAGGCCCGTGGCCACGGAGACGAACAGCGCGGGCACGGCGCTCACGAGGCCGTCGCCGATCGTCAGCCGCGAGTAGACGTCCACCGCCTTCGCCACGGGCATGCCGTGCTGCACGACGCCGATCAGCAGGCCGCCGACGAGGTTCACCAGCGTGATGATCACGCCCGCCACCGCCTCCCCCTTCACGAACCGGCTGGCGCCGTCCATGCTGGCGAAGAAGTCGGCCTGCCGCTGCAGGTCGAGCCGCAGCGCGCGGGCATCGTCGCGGCTGATGGTGCCGGCGTTCGCCTCGGTGTCGATCGCCATCTGCCTCCCCGGGAGACCGTCGAGGGCGAACCGGGCGGCCACCTCGCTCGTGCGGGTCGAGCCGGCGGTGATCACGACGAACTGCACCACGGCGATGATCGCGAAGATCACCCCGCCGACCACGAGGTTGTTGGCCGACACGAACGCTCCGAAGGCCTGCACCACCTCCCCGGCGGCGTCGGCGCCGTCGAGGGCGGCGCGGGAGAGGATCAGCCGCGTGGTGGCGATGTTGAGCACCAGCCGCACGAGCGTGGAGCCGAGCAGGAACGTGGGGAAGACGCCCATCTCCAGCGGCGTCCGGGCGGCCAGCGCGCCGAGCAGGGCGAGGATCGAGACGGTGAGGTTCGCGGCCAGAAGCAGGTCGACGACGGCCGGCGGCAGCGGCGCGAGCACCACGAGCACGGCCAGCAGGATCACGGCCGGCACGGCGTAGTCGAGGGCCCGCACCGGAGCGGCCGGGGGAACGAGCGCCGTGGTGCCGATCGACTGCGCCATGCTGGACGGATGCCGGGGGAACGCGGGGCGGGGAAATGAGGCCGCGGGGCGGGGCGGGACGATAGCCGTGCCCCGCGGGATGGGTCCAGACCGCTCCAGTCGCGGGAAAACAGGCGCCGGCCGACGGTACAATGCGATCCATCCGGGCGGCGCCCCGCCCGCCCCGCTCGCTCCCCATGCACTTTTCCCGGTTCGGCCTGGCCTTCGACTACCCCGACTCCTGGTCGGTGGACGCCGCCGACGCCGCCGACGGCATGGCGACGGTCACCGTCTACTCCCCCGAGGGGGCGTTCTGGGCGGTGAGCGCCCACCAGCCGGGGGGCGCGGCGGCCGACCTCTCCGCGGCGGTCGTCACCCAGATGCGGGAGGAATACGCCGATCTCGACGCCGAGTCGGCCACCGACTCCTTCTCGGGCCGCGAGCTGCCCGGCTACGACCTCAACTTCTACTGCCTCGACCTGACCAACACCGCCGCCGTGCGGACGCTCGAGACGCCCGACGCGATCTACCTCTTTCTCTGCCAAGCCGAGGATCGCGAGTGGGACCGCGTCTCCCACGTGTTCGCGGCCATGACGGCCAGCTTCATCCGGGCGCTCGAGCCCTGAGCCGATTGCCCGGGGCCGGGGGGCACGCGGCCGAGGCGAAGAGGAGCCCCCGGGGGGCCCCGGATGGCCGGAATCCGGGTCCGCGGCGACGGCGGAGGCCGTTTTCCCGGCGGCTGCTACACTTTCGCGGTTTCCCCCGAGGCCGCGCTCGACCGTGCCGACCTGGACCAGCCCCCCTCTCCCCGCGGTTCTCGCCCTCGCCGACGCCGCCGGGGCTGGGCCGATCCACGCGGGCCACTGGCTGGCGTTCGCCGCCTTCGTGGTGGTGATGCTGACGCTCGACCTGACGGTGTTCCACAGGCACGCGGCCGAGCCCTCCCTGCAGGAGAGCGCCTTCTGGACCTGCTTCTGGTCGGCGCTCGCGCTGTCGTTCAACGCCCTGGTGTGGCGCTGGCTGGGAGGCAGGGCGGCGATCGAGTTTCTCACGGGATACCTCGTGGAATGGTCGCTGTCGATGGACAACGTGTTCGTGTTCGCCGTCGTCTTCGCCTACTTCGGCGTGCCGCTGAAGTATCAATACAGGGTGCTCTTCTGGGGCATCCTCGGCGCGGTCCTGATGCGGCTCACCTTCGTCCTGGTGGGGGCGGAGCTCGTGGAGCGGTTCAAGTGGATCCTCTGGGTGTTCGGCGGATTCCTCGTCTACACCGGCGTGCAGCTGGCCAGGGGCGACGATTCCCACGACCCGGGTGACAACCTCGTCGTCCGCCTGTTCCGCCGGTTCATCCCGGTGGCCGACCACTCGGAGGGCGACCGCTTCTTCCTGCGCGAGAACGGCCGGCTCGTGGCCACGCCGCTGTTCCTCGTGCTGCTCGTGGTCGAGAGCACCGACGTGCTGTTCGCGGTCGACAGCGTGCCGGCGATCTTCGGCGTGGTCGACCAGGAGGCCGACTACTTCGAGTTCATCGTGTTCACCTCGAACGTGTTCGCGATCCTGGGCCTGCGGGCGCTCTACTTCCTGCTCGCGGGCGTGATGGACCTGTTTCGCTTTCTCAGCTACGGCCTGGCCGCGGTGCTCGTGTTCGTGGGGGGGAAGATGATCGCCGAGGCGGCCCGCCACAACGAATGGCTGGCGTCCCGGGGCGGCTGGGACGCCCACGCGGGCGGGCACCTCGTGCCGCCGTGGCTCTCGCTGCTGGTGATCGTGGCGCTGATCGGCACGAGCGTGGCGGCGTCGCTGCTGTTCCCACGGCGGCAGGACGACCGGATCGCAGACGGCCACCGAGTAGAATGAGCACATGACCGCGGTGTCGGACTTTTCGCTGGGCACGGTGGACGTGGCGCTCACGCCGCAGGAACGGTTCGCCGAGTACCTCCGCGCCCGCGGCAAGAAGATGACCCGGTCGCGGCTCCGGATCGTGGAGCACGTCTCACGGCAGCACGACCACTTCGACGCCGACCGGCTGGCCGGCGAGCTCAAGGCCAGCAAGGCGACCGTCTACCGGGCACTCGGCGACATGGTGGCGGCCGGGCTCCTCCGCCAGATGGAGATCGGCCGGCGCAAGGTCTACGAGCACGACTACGGCTACCCGCAGCACGAGCACCTGCACTGCACGGCGTGCGGCAGGCTGATCGAGTTCTCGAGCGCCGACCTCCTGCGGATCCGCGACGCCGTCTCACGGCAGCATCAGTTCCGCCCCCAGAGCCACACGCTGATCATCAGCGGCATCTGCGCCGACTGCCGCAGCGGCCGCAGCAGGTCGAGGCACCAGGACCGGGTGTGACCGGCGGGGACGCCGGAACGCCCCACGTCATGGGCCGCACGTCCGTCAGACGGTGACGGTCGCCTCGACCGCCCGCGCCGGGCATTCCGCCAGCGCCGTCCGCACGGCACCCTGCACGAACTCCTCCACCTGCTCGGCGGCGCGGCCGGCGAGGCCCCGCGTATCGAGCGCCGACCCGAGGTCGACTCCCGCGAACAGCGGGTCGGACGCCAGCCGTTGCACGAGGTCGTTGTCGTGGCCCGCGCGGATCCGCGCGGTGGCGGCGTGGCTGTGCGTGCGGATCGACTCGTGGAGGGTCTGGCGGTCGCCGCCGGCCGTGGTGGCCGCCATCAGGATCCGCTCGCTGGCGAGGAAGGGGAGGTGGGCGTCGAGGTTCCGGCGGATGCCGCCGGGGAGCACGACGAGCCCGCCGGCGATGTTGGCGTACAGCACGAGCTGGGCGTCGGTGGCGAGGAACGCCTGCGGCAGCACGAGCCGACGCGGGGCGGAGTCGTCGAGCGTCCGCTCCATCCACTGTACGGCCGCGGTCTGCCCGGCGGTGGCCGCGAGGCCCATCACGAACCTCGCCAGGCCGCACATTCGCTCGGCCCGCATCGGGTTCCGCTTGTAGGGCATCGCGGACGAGCCCACCTGCTCCGCCTCGAACGGCTCCTCCAGCTCGCCCCAGGCCGCGGCCAAGCGCAGGTCGTTGCCCGCCTTGTGCGCCGATTCCGAGACGCCGGCGAGCGCGGCCACCACCTGCGAATCGACCTTGCGGGTGTAGGTCTGGCCGGTCACCTCGTAGGAGGTGTGGAAACCGAGCCTCGCCGCGACGAGCTCGTCGAGGCGGCGGACCCTGGCGTGGTCGCCGGCGAACAGGTCGAGGAAGCTCGCCTGCGTGCCGGTGGTCCCCTTCACGCCGCGGGCCCGCAGCAGCTTGCGACGGTGGGTGATCTCCTCGAGGTCGAGGAGCAGGTCGTGGATCCAGAGGCAGATCCGCTTGCCGATCGTCGTCGGCTGCGCCGGCTGGAGGTGCGTGCGCCCGAGGCAGACGAGGTCCTTGGTCTCGACCGCCCGGGCCGTGAGCCGCTCGATCACCGTGGCGAGCCGGGCCGCGACGAGGTCGAGCGACTCGCGGATCAGGACGAGGTCGGTGTTGTCGGTGACGAAGGCGCTGGTGGCGCCGAGGTGCAGGATCGGGCGGGCCTTGGGGCAGGCGTCGCCGAGCGCGTGGAGATGGGCGAAGACGTCGTGCCTCATCCGCCGCTCGTACTCGGCCGCCCGCGCGAAGTCGACCGGCCCCGCGACGGCGGCCCGCAGGTCGTCGAGCTGCTCGCGCGTGATCGGCAGGCCGAGTTCGGCCTCGGCCTCGGCGAGGGCCAGCCAGGCCTGGCGCCAGAGGCGGTAGCGGTGGTTGTCGCTCCACAGCCGCGTCATCTCGGCGGAAGCGTAGCGCGAGGCGAGCGGGTTTTCCCAGACGTCCTTCGGATCGGCCTGGCCTGCGGCGTTCACGGTCGGGCGCCCCGGGGGGTGGTGGAGGTCTGCCGGCGGCCGGCCGGCGGCCGCGCCATCTTGCAGAACAGCCGTTCCAAGGCCAGCCGGGCGCGCAGGCCCCGGGAAGCATCCCCCTTGAGCCCGCGGTCGAGGTCGAGGAGCCACAGCGGCAGCCGCCGCGCCCGGCGGGCGCCGAGCTGCTCGAGCGCGGCGCGGGCCTGGGCGAGCGCCTTGGGCCAGGAGGCGACCCCCGCCGCCTTGAGCGCGGCCTCGACGCCGGCGGGGCGGCCGGCATCCGCGGGCAGCGCGAGCAGCCGGGCCGCGCTCGAGAGCCGGCGGAGCACGGCGGCGGCCTGTGCGGCGACGCCGATCGGGCTCTCACCGGAGTCGAGCAGGTCGGCGAGATGGGCGATCGCGGTGCGGGCGTCGCCGGCCGCGGCGGCGTCGGTCATGCCCCAGGCGGTGCGTTCCTGCGGGCCGCCGGCCACGTCGTCGATCGCATCCGGTTCGATCGTGGCGCCGTTCCCGCCGGTTCCGGGCGTCGCCGCGAGCCGGGCCAGGGCCTGATCGACCTGCCCCAGGTTGCCTGCGAGCCGCTCGAGCAGCCGTTCCGCGGTGGCCGCGGCGAGGGTCACGCCGTACCGCGAGGCGGCCCAACGCCTCACCCAGGTGGCGAGATCGGCCCGGTCGGGAACCGCGACGTCGACCACGAGCCCGTGCCGCGCCGCCGCCTTGGCCAGCCGCGTGTTGGCCGGGAACGACTTCACCTCGAGGATCACCACGCCGCGCCGGCCGCGGGGCCCGGCGGCGAGGGTCTCGAGCGCGGACCGGGCCCGCGTCACGAACGCGTCCGCGCGGCGGACGACCGCCGCCCGCGTCGCCCCCGCGAACAGCGGCACGGTGGCAGCCTCGTCGAACACGTCGCGCGGGTCGGGATCGTCGTCGCCGCTGAACTCGCGCCACGCCCAGGCGCGGTCGGCCTCGTCGGGGCAGAGCCGCTCCCGCAGCAGCGCGAGCACGTGGAAGGCCAGAAACGGCTCGTCGCCGACGAGCACGACGAGCGCCGGCGTGCCGGGGTCGAACGCGGCGGGGCGGGCGAGGATCTCGAGTGCGGAGCGTGAATCGGCCACGCGGGCAGTGTAGCAGGCCCGCCCGCCCTCCGGAGGCAGCCGCGTCTACGGCTGGCCCACCGGCAGCGCGGTCACGCCGCCGAGGCTGCCCGTCACGCGGGGCGTCGCCACCGCCACGGCGCCCGCGCTCGTCGCGAAGCCGACGTTGCCGGCCGCGTCGGCGGCCTCGACGCGGACGTGCACCCGTGCGGGGGTCGTGCGCGGGGGCTGCCAGTGATGGGTTCCCTGCGTGGCGAGCCCGTCGGCGATCGTCGTCCACGGCCCATCGGCATGCTGCGCGTAGGCGATCCGCACGCTGTCGGGCGCGAGCATCTGGTCATGGGCCGCGTAGCGGATCACCATCCCGACGGGCTCCCCGGGCTTCGCCCGGCCCACCTCGACGAGGTCGACCACGGGCGGCTCGTCGTCGACGGCCAGCCAGCAGTCGGGGGCTTCGCCCGGCTGCGGCCCGCCGCCGATGTCGGGCAGGTCGGGCAGGATGTCGAGCCTGAACCCGTAGAGACCGGCCGTCGGCAGCGCCACGTTGATCGGGCTCTGCGCGTCGTCGTCTACGGCCGAGCGCTGCCATGTGACGCCACCGTCGCGCGTGCTCCAGAGCTCCACCCGCACCGGCGTGCCCGCGGGGTCGGAGGGGAACCCGTAGTCCCAGGCGAACCGCCGCGAGCGCACGAGCCGCAGCGGCTTGCCCCGATACTCGGGCGGATGCCCCCCGGGGGCGGCCGCGGTCTCGGCCAGGGGCGGCGCGGCACCGGGCGACACACCCGCGGGAAACATGGTGCCCGACGAGCGGACGGCGTCCGGGCGGGGCGCCTCGGCCGGCCACCGCGTCGCGTGCTCCGCCGGCCAGGCGTCGCGAGCCCGGCCCGCGGGGGCGACGGCCACGACCGCCCGCGGGCCGGAGGGGCCGGGCTCGGGGCCGGGAGGCGCTGCCGCCGGCCTGCCGTCCGCCGCCAGGGGCTGCTCGCGGGAGGGCAGGGGGGGCGCGCCGAGTTCGCGTGCGAGGGCCGCCTGGTCGACGTGCGGATCGGATCGCTCGAGCGTGAACTGCTTCTCCGCGCGGTTGCCCGACGCGTCGGCGACCGCGATCCGCACCGTCAGCGTCTCGACCTGCTCGCCGGCCCACCAGATCTCCTCGCCGACGAGGTGGGCGGGGGATTCGCGGGACAGGATGCCCTCGGCGGTGAGCTTCTTCCACCCCGGGTCTCCCTTGGTGCGGTACTCCACGGCGAGCGAATCGAGCCGCAGAGAGTCGTCGAGCGCCGCGTAGCGGCAGACGATCTCGCCGTCGCCCCCCTTCCAGACCCGGGCGGCGATCGTGGGGCCGGCGGCGTCGACCAGCACCCTCAGGTCGGGACCGGCGCCGCCCCGGCTGCGCCCCTTGGCGTCGATCGACCGCAGCTGGAACCAGTATTCGCCGTCGGCTTCCGCGCGATACGTGAACGATCCCGCGTTCGGGGCCGATTCCGCGGCCTGCGACCAGGTCACGCCGAGGTCCTTGGAGACGCTGAGCACGACCCGCTGCGGGGCCGCGTCGGGCGTCTGCGGAGGAGGCAGACGGAAGGGGATCGAAAACACCCGGTGCGTCGTGCGCACGAGATCGGGCAGCGCTGAGGAGACCGCCGACTCGGCCGCCCCGGCGACGGCCACGGCGCCGGCCACCACCAGCGCGGCCACGCGCGTCGCCACGGCCGTCCGGGCCGTACCGCCGCGCGGCTCTCCCGCCGGCCGGGCGCGAACCGGCGGCGCATCGAGTTTGCAGACCGCTGCCATGATCGGATGGATCGACCGTCGCAGGCGTCAAAGTCATGTTTTTCCGGCGCCTCGACGCACGGTCTTCCCAGATTGACGCGTCGGGCGGCGGCCCGCGGGGGCCCGGCGAGTCGCGGGGCCTGCGGCGGCTGGGAGGCCGGGGAGGCCCGCTGCTGGACCCGGTCTTCACGGGACTGGCATAATTCGGGCTGGCATGCCGATGGAATGATGCCGGCCGGAGCGGACGATTCCGTCCCGGGGACGACGCCGCGAATCCATGCAGACCTTCCTGACCAGCGCCCTGTTGCTCGCGGCCTTCGTGACGGCCGGCATCGTGGTGATCGTGGCCCTGCGGGCACGGTTTCGCGGTGCGGACGCCGACCACGGTGCCTGGGAAACAGCGCTTGCGGAATACAAGCACCTTCGCGACAAGGGTGTGCTGTCGGCGGAGGAATACCGAAAGATAAGGACGCTCGTCGAACCACGGATCGAGTCCGGCGCGAGCCGGGCCGGGGCCGGTGGAGAGCCGCCGGCCGTGCGGCGCTGCGGCTGAATCGCTGAACCCACGCAGGAAGTGAACCCAGACAGGAAACACCGCCCAGCGCGGGCTCGGAAAGGAACGCAACGCGATGCCATCAGGGAAAGACGCCAACAATCTCGGCCGCCGCGGCACGGGTGGCACGACCAAGAAGAACGCCTTCTGCTCGTTTTGCCGCAAGAGCTACCGGGACGTGGGGCCGCTCGTCGAGGGCCCCGGTGACGTCTACATCTGCGGCGAGTGCATCGAACTGTGCCAGTCGATCCTCGACCAGGAGAAGCGCCGGCGCGGCACCGGCAAGCAGCTCTTCGCGTCGATCCCGTCCCCGCGCGAGATCGTGGCCCATCTCGACGAGTACGTGATCGGCCAGGAGCACGCCAAGCGGGTGCTCGCCGTCGCCGTCCACAGCCACTACAAGCGGCTCACGCTCGGCAGCGAGGGCTCCGACGTGGAGGTCGAGAAGTCGAACATCCTCCTCCTCGGCCCCACCGGTTGCGGCAAGACGCTGCTCGCCCGGACACTCGCCAAGATCCTCAACGTGCCCTTCGCCATCGGCGACGCCACCACGCTCACCGAGGCCGGCTACGTGGGCGAGGATGTGGAAAACCTGCTCCTCAAGCTGCTCAACGCCGCCGACTTCGACATCGAGGCGGCCCAGCGGGGCGTGCTCTACATCGACGAGATCGACAAGATCGGCAAGACGAGCCAGAACGTCTCGATCACCCGCGACGTCTCTGGTGAGGGGGTGCAGCAGGCGCTGCTCAAGATGCTCGAGGGCACCGTGGCCAACGTCCCCCCGCAGGGAGGCCGGAAGCACCCGGAGCAGCAATACATCCAGATCGACACCTCCAACATCCTCTTCATCTGCGGCGGCACGTTCGTGGGCATCGAGAAGATCATCGGCAAGCGGCTCGGCCGGAAGACCATCGGCTTCGGGCAGCCGAGCGGCCACAAGGGGGACGCCACCCTCGGCGAACTCCTGCCGCAGGTCGACTCCGACGACATCCTCGAATTCGGCCTGATCCCCGAGCTCGTCGGCCGCCTGCCGGTGATCTCGTCGCTCAAGCCGCTCGACGAGCAGGCCCTCGTGCAGGTGCTCAAGGAGCCGAAGAACGCCCTCGTGAAGCAGTATCAGAAGCTCTTCGGCATGGAGAACTGCGACCTCCAGTTCACCGACGAGGCGCTCGTGGCGATCGCCCGCAGGGCGATGAAGAAGGAGACCGGCGCCCGCGGCCTGCGGTCGATCATCGAAGACGTGATGCTCGACCCGATGTTCGACCTCCCCGACCACGCCGGGGGCTCCTACCTCATCACCGCCCGCAACGTCGAGGGACTCGACCCGGTCGTCCCGCTCCGCGAAGCCCGCACGAAGAGTGCCTGATCAGAGGGCCGAGGACCGGCGTGAAGATCGCGCAGCGCTGAGCCGGTGCGAGCGACCGGGGGCGTGACAGGCTGAAGCTTTTCCCACGTGGGGCGTGACAGGCTGAAGCTTTTCCCACGTGGGGCGTGACAGGCTGAAGCTTTTCCCACGTGGGGCGTGACAGGCTGAAGCCTGTCCTACGTGTGGGTTGCGCTCAGGCGAGGCGGGTGAGGGCGGCGATGCCGCGCTCGAGCGTCGTGTCGCTCACGGTGTAGGCGATCCGGAAGTGGGTGTCGGCGGCGCCGAACACGCTCCCCGGCACGACGAGCAGCCGCTCCTCGGCGACGGCCCGCTCCGCGAAGGCCCCCCCCGATCCGCCCGGCGCCTCGGGGTAGAGGTAGAAGGCGCCGCCCGGCTGCACGAAGGAGTAATGGCCGCGGAGGGCGGCCATGAGCGCGTCGCGCTTCCGGCGGCACTCGGCCAGGGGAACGTCCATCGGGGCGTCGAGCGCGGCGAGCGCCGCCCACTGGCCGACCTGCGGCGCACAGACGAACGTGTATTGCTGCAGCATCGTGCAGGCGTCGACGACGGGCTTCGGGCCGTGCACCCAGCCGACCCGCCAGCCCGTCATCGCGTGAGACTTGGAGAAGCCGTCGATCACGACGACGTTCTCGGAGTGCAGGGCAGGGGAGGCGAAGGGGGCGTCGTAGCAGTAGGAGCGGTAGAGCTCGTCGCTGACGATCGTCACACCGCGGGCGTCGGCGAGCCGGGCGAGGTCGCGGACCGTGCCGGCCGCGGCGACGGCGCCCGTGGGGTTCGCCGGCGTGTTGAGCAGGATCGCCTTCGTGGCGGGGGTGATCGCGGCCGCCACGCGTTCGACGTCGACCTGGAACGACGGCGCGGTGTCGAGCGCGACGCAGCGGCCGCCGAGAAACTCGACGAGCGGCCGATACATCACGAACGCCGGCTCGAAGATGATCACCTCGTCGCCGGGATCGACGAGCGCCATGAGGGCGAGGTTGAGGGCGCCGCTCGAGCCGCTCGTGACGCACAGCGCCCGCTGGGGCTGCCCCAGCTCCGCCCGCACGCGGGCCTCGAGCCGCTCGCGGAGCGGCGCGATGCCCTGCGTGGGCGTGTAGCCGTTCCTGCCGGCGTCGACCGCCTCGTGGACGGCCCGGCGGGCTGCGGCCGGCATCTCGAAGTCGGGCTGGCCGATCGAGAGATTGATCGGGTCGACGAGCCGCGCCGCCAGGTCGAAGACCTTGCGGATGCCCGAGGAGTCGAACGCGCCAGCGCGTCGGGAGATGAGCCGCGTGTGCACGATGAACCGGCCCGTCAGCCCTTCGCCTTGAACATCTTGTCGAGCTCCTCACCCAGCTTTTCACCGCGGGCGTTGAGCGTGACGACCTTGCCGTCCCGCCCGATGAGGATCACCGTGGGGATGCCGCTGATGCCGTAGTAGGTGGCCAGCGGATGCCGCCAGCCCTCGCCGGCGGGCTTCTCGTAGAGGATCGGCCAGGGAATCTTCCGCTCGGCCACGAACGTCTCGAGCGCGTCGCGGTCCTCGTCGAGGCTGACGCCGACGACCTCGAAGCCCTGGTCGTGGTATTTCTCGTACTGCTCGAGCACGTTCGGGATCTCGGCCACACAGGGGCCGCACCAGGTGGCCCAGAAGTCGACCAGAACCACCTTCCCCGCCAGCGACCGCTGGTCGAACGGCTGCCCCCCGAGGAGCGTGCCGGTGATCTCCATCGGGTGGCCGAGGAGCGCGAGCCGCCGCAGCGTGCCGGCGAAGCTTTCCCCCATCGCCTTGATCCGCTCGTCGCTGCTCTTCGCGAACAGCGGGCCGAACGACTTGTAGGCGAGCATCGCCACCTCCTCGCCGCCCGGCAGGTGCTCGAACGCGCCCGCCAGCTGCAACGCGAGGCCGGCCGTCTGCTGGTCGTTCGGATCGGCCGCGAGCAGCGCGGCCACCCGCTGCACGAGCGCCGGCCCGCCGTCGACCGTGCCCCCCGCGAACATCCGCTGCGCGTCCGACACGAGGACGAGCCGCTGCGCCTCCCGCGCGAGTTCCGGCGACGGGCTGTCGATGAGCGACCGGGCGTAGGCGGCCATGTCGGCCGCCGCCTTCTCGTCGCCGAGCCGGCCGAGCAGCATCAGGCTCTCGAGCTTGAGCGAGGCGGCCTCGTCGTGGAACTGCTGCCCGGGCTTCACCTGCACGAGGATCTTGTCGGCGGCCGCGACGGAGGCCGCGGCCACGTCGCGCATCCACGCCATCATCTCCTGGCGGGACGCGGGGCGGGCGTCGCTCTGCTTGAGGCCCTTCACGAAGTCGAGCAGCTGCTGCGGCGTGCCATCGGGCACCGGCGGCACCTGCGGCAGCGCGGCCCCGGCGCCGGCCGGCGCCGGCTGCACGGCGTTCGGCGGCTGCGCGACGGCCTGGGCCGCCAGGGGCGTGCAGGTCGCCACGACCGCGCCGGCGGCGATGAGGAGCGGGAGGATCGACGGGCGGACGGGGGGCATGACGGCCTCGCAGGGAATGCGGATCGGAACGCGGACCAGATCCTACCCGTGGGCGGCGCCGCGGAGCAAACCGACCGGGTGTCCACGGGCGAGGGCCGGCTAGCGCACGATCGTTCGGAACCGCACGAAGCCGCCGTCTCCCGGGGCGAGCGTGCCGGTGAAACGCCAGGTGACGACGACGCAGCCGTCGTCGCCCGTGCCGGTGGAGATGTCGGCCGGCAGGCTCGCCGCGGCGGTCCGCGGCACCAGTTCCAGCCGCGCCGGGAGCGCGTCGACGAGCACGACGTCGGCGAGCGGGCGATCGCCCGAGTTGAGGAGGAAGATCGTGAAGTCGAGTTCCTCGCCGGCGCGGGCGGTGTCGCTGCCGGCCCGCTTGCAGAGCGTGAGTTCGGCGCGGCCGGGCGCCTCGAGCCGCAGCGTCGCCGTGCCCCGGTCCGCCGCGATCACCTCGGCCGCCTGGCCGGCGACCGTCACCTGGGCCCCCCGCACGCAGGTCCAGGCGAACGGCACGTCGAAGCCGATGGCGATCCGCGGCGCATGCGTGCGGCGCGCGTGCGCCGGTTGCACCCCGCCCGTCCGTTCCGCCGGCGCCTCTCCTCCGACCGCGGCTCCGGGCAGGCCGGCCTGGTCGACGGCGAGCGCGGGCAGCCGCTCCTCGACGACGAGGCCCACCTGCGCCTCGCGGGCGTGGAGCGGCGCGAGCCGGCCGGCCCGGGACGCGACGGGCAGCACGTCGGTGGCGGCGCCGGTCTCGGCGTCGGCGGCGAGACCGCGCGGCCCGGCGGGCGCGGCCCGCTCGTGCGGCTGGAGCACCTCGCGCACCGAGGCGAACCGCGGGGCGTAGACGCACGCGCATCCGGAGACCGCGATGCGGACTTCGGCCAGTTCGTCGTCCGACGAGTCCTCGGCGGACGCGGCCGCGTCGGCCGGGCGGTAGCGGGCCACGGTGTCGCCGGCGGTGAGGTTTTGCACGCCGAGCCGCCGCGTCGGCCGCGCCGGCGCGCCGTGGTCGCCGCCGTCGCAGACCAGGCAGGGGCCGACGGTCGGCACGGGGGGCGGGGGCGGGCAGGCCGGGGCGGGGCAGGCGGCGGCGCGGCAGGCGCACGGGTCGGCGGCGGGCGGTTCGGCGGCCGGGTCGGCCGTGACCGCGAGCGTCGAGGCGCCGAGCAGGGCGGGCGCCGTGAGCGACCGGCACGAGGCGAGGATGATCGCCCCCGCGGCGATCGCGGCGATCCGCAGCCAGCGGTAGCGGCAGGGCTCCGTCACGGCACGCTCCCGGCGGGTGGCAGGCGGTTGCCGACGAGGACTTCCGCGACCGGGTCGCCGAGCGTCCGCGCCACGTCGAACGCGTCGTCGCCGGGCTTCACGTCGAACCAGCCCGTCGGCACGACGTCGGGCACGGCCGGATCACAGGCGGCATACACGACGCGGCGCACAAGCGCGCCTCCGACCGCGGCGTCGACGTCGGCCTGGTCGATCACCACCTCGACGGGAAACCTCCAGGCCTGGCCGGGGGGCGCGACGAGCTTCGCGAGCACGCGGATCGTCGGGAAGAGCTCCCGCCCGGGGGCTGCCGCCAGGCCGGCCATCCGGAGCCGATAGGGCCGGCCGACCTCGAGCCCCAGGCGCACCGGAGCCGGCCGCAGGGGCGTCCAGCCGTCGGCCGTGTGGATCGCGATCTCGAGCCCCTCGGGCCCGCTGATCTCCACCGGTTGGACGTTCGCCGGCAACACACCTTCCGGACGGGGACCGGGCTGCGGGCGCCCGCGAGCGCCAATCGCTCCCGGTAGCAGGTCTCCGGCGATTCTCCGCGTCGTGGTCGTCTCGGCATCCCCGTGGGCACGACCCACGAAGGAGGACGAGGCGAGGACGACGGTCGCCAGCAGTCCGCGGACGACCCGCAGCACGGTCCCTGTCCGGATGGTGGTGTTCGGCGTGTTCATCGCTCCGGATAGTCGCCCGGTTCCGGCGGGCAGGGGCCGGCGGCGTCGGGATCGGGCCCGCCGTTGTCGACGACCCGCGTACGGTCCTCGGGCGGCTGACGCAGCTTGATGTGCGGCACGTCGGCCCTTTCGGCCACGTAGGCGTGCCGGGCCGGCTTGGGGTAACTCAGGCCGGGAAACTGCTGGACGTGCAGCCCGATCTGCCGCGAGGGGGGCGGGATGTGCGTCTTGGTGTGGTTGGTGATCGTGTGCTTCTGCAGCCCCGCGGGCACGCCGAGCGGGATGTGCGCCGGACCGGGCAAGCCGATCGGCGTGCCGGTGATCGGCATGCCGTACTCGGGCGCCGTGGCCCCGGCGATGAACGCCGGCGGCAACTGCGCCGCGTCGCCGCCGACGGGCATGCCCAGCGGCGCTGCCATGGCGACGGGCGTGCCTCCGGCGGGCGCGGCGGCGACCCCGGCGACGGCCGACTGCAGATCCTTGTTGCCGATGCGGATGATGGCGAGGATCGATCCGCGCCGGTCGGCCTCGACCACCGGATCCACTCCCGGGTCGAGCCGCGTGCTCACGAGCGTCTCGACGCCCGCCACGGCGAGCTCCTGAAAGTCGGGGTCGGGCAGATAGACCACCTTCGTCACGAAGTTCCCCGCGGTGACCTGGTCGAGATCCTCGTCGGTGAGTTGGAACGGAACCGCGTTGTGGTCGAGGAATGCCGCGGTGCGCGGTGCGACCGGGGCGACTTCGAGGGTGGGGTAGAGCTCGAGCCCCTCGTGCCCCGGGATGTCGGTGATCTTGAGCCGGTAGATCGCTCCCTGGGGGAAGTCGGACCGGCCCGGGGTGACGAGCGGCACCGAGTCGAAGCCGCCCTGCGCGGTGATGTCCCAGCGAACCTGCATGCCGTCGGGCCCGATGAAGCCGATCTGCGACGTGGGGTAGGCGAAGCCGCCTCCCGCGCCATCCGCGCCGCCGCCGTCCACGCCGACGCCGGCATCGGCGAGCGCCGCCTCGTAGGAAGCCGGCACGATCACGCCGGGGCCGGGACCCTCGACGCCGGGCCCGGGATGATGCAGCATCGCCGCGGGGGGCAGGACGTTGGTGTGCGGGGTCGCGGCCGGGCGGATCTGGGCCAGCCCGGAGAGCGGAGAATTCGCCGGAATGTGGCAGCCGGTCAGCGACGCCGCGAGCGACAGTCCCACGAACCGATGCAGACGCTTCTTCATCACCATGGCATCACACCTCCAAGGCCGGCGATCGACCCGGCGATCGCCGTCGTTTCCGTCTCCGTTCCCGTCTTGGGGCGTCCGCGCCGGATGCCCTAGACTCGCGACGCGATCGCGGGCCCGGGTGGCATCGGCTGCGGCCGACCCTCGGACCCCTTCAGTGTCGACGCCCCCCGACCGGTTTCTTTGGCAAAACCCTCAAGGTTTCTCCCACCGTGACGAACAGCCAGCCGCCCAGATTCCCCGGCCTGCGTTTCCCGCCGCCGCGCTGGGCCGTGGCGGCCTGCATCATCGCCGCCTGGGGGCGGTCGGTGGCCGCCGAGGGGCCTCCCGCCGGCAGCGTCTACCGGAGGGGTTCCGATCCCGAGGAGGCTGGCGCGGGGGAACGGATCGTGGCCGCCGCCCTGGCCGGGCTGGGCAGGGCGGACACGATCTCGGCCCGGGTGCGGCAGCTGGCCCGCGTGGGCGACACAGTGCTCAAGGGGAGCGGCCGCTACGTGCAGGCCGGCACGGGGGACGAGCTGCGGTTCCGCCTCGAAACGCGGCTCAGTTCGGAGTCGGAAACGTTCGAACTGCTCGAGGTATGCGACGGGCTGTTCGTCTGGAACTACCGCAAGCTCGGGATGCAGCCACCGGCCGTGCAGCGGATCGACGCCCTGCGCGTGCGGGAACAGGTCGAGAAACAGGCCGCCGGGAAGCGGCCCTGCGACGGGGCGTACCTGGGGGGCGTGCAGCGCATGCTGGCACTGGTGCGCGAGTGGTTTCGGTTCGGGGCGGCGACGGCCGGCGAACTCGATGGCATGCCCGTCTGGCTGGTGGAAGGCTCGTGGGACAAACCGCGCCTGGCGGCCCTGCTTCCCGGACGGGCCGAGGCGGTCGACGCGCCCGGCGGCATCGCTGCGGCCGATCTCCCCGACGGCGTGCCGTGGAGCGTGCGGCTCTCGGTGGGCAAGCGCGAGCTGTTTCCGTTTCGCGTCGAATGGCTGGCGATCCCCGGCCCGCGCCCGGTCGCGGAGACGGCCCCCGAGGTGGTGGCCGTCTTCGAGCTCTACGACGTGCGGATCGGCGAGCCGGTCGACGCCGGCGCGTTCGTCTACAGGCCCGCCGTGGAAGGGCTGATCGACGTCACCGATCAGCACCTCAGGGAGCTGACGCCGCTGCGTCCATGACGGCCGCCGCGGATCGCGGAGCTCCCGCGAGCCGCCGGGCGACGTCGATCGCCGCGAGCATGCTCGACGGATCGGCCGCACCGGTGCCGACGATGTCGAACGCCGTGCCGTGCGCGACGCTCGTGCGCACCACGGGCAGACCGAGCGTGATGTTGACGGCCCTGTGCATGCCGAGGAGTTTCACCGGGATGTGACCCTGGTCGTGGTACAGGGCGACGACGCCGTCGAAGCGACCCCGGCTGGCCTGCAGGAAGAGCGTGTCGGCCGGCAGCGGGCCCGCCGCGTCGAGCCCACGGGCGGCGAGCTGCTCCACGGCGGGCTCGATCAGCCGCCGCTCCTCGTCGCCGAACAAGCCCCCCTCGCCGCCGTGCGGGTTGAGCGCCGCGACGGCCAGCCGCGGCGGCCTGCCGAGGAGCAGGGGCAGCACGCCGCCGAGCCGCAGCCCGGCCGCGACGATGCCCGCGGTGGAGAGGTGGCCGAGGGCGTCGCGGAGTGATTCGTGCAGTGTGGCGTGCACGACACCCAGGCCACCCGAGGCGGAGGGCAGCCAGAGCATCATGGAGGCGGCGGCGTCGGGGAGGCCGCAGGCCCGGGCGAGCCACTCCGTGTGGCCGGGCACGTCGTGCCCCGCGGCGTGGATCGCCCCCTTGTTGAGCGGCCCGGTGACCAGCCCGGAGGCGAGACCGTCGCGCACGAGCCCGAACGCCGTCTCCAGGGCGGCGATCGCCGCGGCTCCGCCCGCGGCCGTCACCCGGCCCCGCGGCACCGGCTCGAGCCGGGCCGCAGGCTCGACCACCAGCAGCGTGTCGGCACGCGAGGCACGCGGATCGTCGGCCGCCACGGCCTCGACCCCGAGCCGGGGCAGGCCGGGCGTGTCGCGCGCCGCGGCGGCGATCAGCCCCGCCGGCGCCACCACCCGCAGCCGCGTTCGCTCGTGCGCCGACGTGCGGGACCAGGCCGCGAGCACCACCTCCGGGCCGATCCCGGCAGGGTCGCCGCAGGTGATCGCGAGCAGGGGGAGGGGAGAGGGGTGTGGCATGCCGGGCCTTCAGCCTATAACGGCGATGCGGGGGCCGCATGCTCCGGCCCCTTGCCGCGGCCCGTGAGGCCGCCGCCAGCCCGGGAGCCGTCGTCACGATCCATGGAACGCGTCTTTTCCCGGGTCTCGGCGTTCGCCGTCGCGCTCCTCGTGGCCACCGCCGGGCTCGGCCTGTGGCTCGGCGACCTGCACGGCCAGACCGATCCCGGTGTGCTGCGCTGGGGCACGGTGCACCGCCTTTCGGGCGTGCTCGCCGCGTTGCTCGTCGTGCTCGTCAACAGCATGGCCGTGACCTACTTCATCGGCACCGGCCGCTGGTGCCGCGAGGTGGTGGAGACCTACGGCCTCGACCCCGGCTACGTCGAGCGCAGCCGGACGCTCAAACGGCGGGCGTTTCCCGTCGCCATGCTCGGGATGCTCGCCGTGGTGGCGATCGTGGCCCTCGGCGGAGCGGCCGACCCCGCCTCGGGCCGGCCGGGCACGCAGGACTGGGTGACGCCGCACCTCGTCGGCGCCCTCGTGCTCGTGGCGGCGATCGCGGCGCTGTTCCAAGCCCAGCTGCCCGCCATGCGCCGCCAGCACGCGCTCATCGAGCAGGTGCTCGGCGAGGTCCGCGCGGTGCGGAAAGCCCGCGGCCTCGACGTCGAGAAGTAGCCGCCGGCCGGCCCCCGCATCGGGCGTTCAGTCGTGCGCGTGGCCGTGGCCGCCGGAGTGGACGGCATGGGCGTGCGACGACCGCTCGAGCACGACGATGCCCCAGGCGAGCGCGATCCCGACGGTGAGCGCGGCGGTGAGCAGCAGCCTGTCGTGGCTGTGGAACTCGACCTCGGGAAGCAGATCGGCCGCTGCGATGCAGAGAAACGCTCCGGCGGCCATCGCGAGGGCCGCGCCCAGCGTGGTGCTCTGGTTGCCGCCTGCCGCGCCCAGGCTCGCGAGAAACAGGAGGGCGCCCAGCGGCACGACGAGCGCGTAGGCGACGTTGACGATGCGGCGGGTGCGCGGAGTGGCGCCTGCGGTGGTCATCAGCGTGGCGATGATCGCGGAGTCGAACGGCTTGTGGAGGAGCACTGCGAGAAACGTGGCGAAGCCGGCCAGCAGCCCGCTGCCGTCGGCCCCGACGGAGGCCGCCAGGGCGGCACCGTCGGCGAGGCTGTGGAGCGAGAGGCCGGCGAACGCACCGCACCAGGCCCACGGGCCCGTGACGACCGCATGGTGAGGCGAGCGCTCCGCGGCGTGGTCGTGGCCGCAGCCGTGGCTGCCGTCGGCGGAATGGTGGGCATGGCCGTGGAAGAACCGCTCGAGGAGGAACATGCCGAAGAAGCCCGCCAGCGCCCAGGCCATCGTGGTGTCGATCCGGCGGGCGAGCGCGAGGTAGGCGTGCGGCAGGAGATGGAGCAGGCCGACCCCGAGCATGACGCCGCCGGTGAGCGAGAGGAGTGCCTGCATGCGCCGGTGGCCGAGCGACAGGAACCTCACCGACGAACCGCCCGCGTGGGCGGCGGCCGCGATCAGGAGCAGGTAGCCGACGAGGCTGGCGACGGCGGCGGGCTGAAGCGCGATCGTGGCGAGGGGCGGCATGCGGCACGGCCGGGGGGGCGGGCAGGCTTCATGATGGGCCCGCGGTCGGGGGCGGGCAAGGGCCGCGGGCCGCCCGCCTAGCGGCGGTACTGCCACGGCACCTGGTAGGTCTGGAAGGTGCGCGAGGCCTGCTCCATCTGCTGCCGCACCAGGCGGGTGCGCTCGTGCCACGACGCATCACCCGCCGCGAGGGCGCCGAGGGCGACGACGAGCACGTAGGTGAGCAGGTTCGACCAGGCCTCGGAACCGTAGAACTTGAGCGCCGTGCCGAACGACTTCTTGACCTTCGGCCCGAACCATCCCATCCTCACGCTCCAGATCTCGTCGAGCACGAGATGCGTGAGGAATCCGAGCACGACGGCGCTGGCGATGAAGTAGCGGCGCAGCGGATCCTCCGCGCCGAAGGCGAGGAAGGCGATCTGGCCCGCCACGAGTGCGGCGGGGAGGCTGTGGAACATGCCGCGGTGGACGGCGTGATTCTGCAGGAGCCAGGTGAGGCCGAACCGCACTACCAGGTAGAGCGCCGCCCCGGCGAGGATGATCGCCTCGAACGACAGGCCCGCGTTCTGGAAGCGATGGATCAAGAGCATCGGGATGACCGCCGCGGCGAACCCCACGCTTTCCTTGAGGGGGATGCCGGGGCCGCTGTCGAGGTCGGGCAGCATGCCGGCGACGGCACAGAGTCCGCCCGCCAGGGCGCACGTGGTGGGTGGCATGCCACCCAGGGCCCAGGTGGCGGTGGCGTAGCCGGCGCCGACGAGCGAGGAACCGGCGATATGCACGCGGAACCCGGGCACTCTCTTCTCCCCCTCCAGTCCGATCCCCGCCCGCCGGCAGGCCGACGCCGGCGCACGAGCGTCCGCCGCGGGTCGATCACCGAGGAGTGCCCGCGCAGAGACGGTCGTACGTCTTTGTTTCGGCATCCCTGCGGGCGGGCGTCAGCCCACCCGGCGCACGTGCCCCGCACGACCGTAACCTCAAAGTCGCATCCGGGTTGACCGGGGCCGGGAACAAACCACACGTCCGTCTGGGTAATTCAGGCATTCTGGGGGCTTGGGGGTGGATGAGCCGTCGTGTGGGCGCCCGCCGCGCGATTGCCCTTCGGGCGCCGGGGCTCGATGCCTACACTCCCGCCCCTGTCCACCGCACAGCCCGGAGGCCCACGTGGCGCTCGAAGGATACGACCTCGTGATGCTCGGCATCCTGGCCGTGGCGGCGCTGCTCGGCTACTTCAAGGGGATGGTCTGGCAGCTCGCGTGGATTGCCGGCATCGCGGCCAGTTCGTTCGTGGCCCTGCGCTTCTCGACCCAGCTGGCACCGTTCTTCGGGCAGCAGGCGCCCTGGAACCGGTTCGCGGCGATGCTCGCGCTCTACGCGGCCACGTCGATCGGCGTGTGGCTCGTGTTTCGGGTGATCTCCGGGGCGATCAACGCCATCCATCTCTCGGCGTTCGACCACCAGCTCGGCCTGCTCCTCGGCCTCGCCAAGGGAGCCCTGCTGTGCGTCATCGTCACGTTCTTCGCCGTGACGCTGGCCCCCGCCTACCGCGACCAGATCGTGGCCAGCCGCAGCGGCCGCCTCGTGGCGGAATTGATCGTGAGGGCCGACACCTACCTGCCGAAGGAGCTGCACGACACGGTCGACCCGTTCGTGAGGCAGTTCGAGCAGCAGTTTCAAACGCCGAACGGTGGCGTCGCGCTGCCGGCCGGCGGGAACGCCGTGGCCGGGCAGGTGTCGCCATTCAAGGCCATCCTCGAGGGGGTCACGTCGGCCGCCGCCTGGACCGGGTCGGAGCAGGGGGGCCAGGCGGGTGCGACGGCTCAGCAGGCCGGCGGTGCCCTACCGTCTGGATCAGCCTGGTTCGTACCGGCCGGCTCGCCGCCGCCACAGCAGCCCGCCCGCCCCACGGCCAGCGCCTTCACCGCGCCGCCGCAGCCTTTCCCGATCGGCGCCCAGTCGCCGCTGCCGGCCCGCTGACCGTGATCGGCATCGGTCGCCCCGAGCCTGACCCCGTCGGGTCGACGGGACGCCGGCGGAGCGGGGCAGCCGCGAGCTCGAGCGCGCGGACACACAAGCCGCCCCGAACCGGACATAAGAGACATTATCGGACGTTGGGGAGAGGGGCGGTTTCGCGGCTGATGACAACCGCGTTTCATCTATTTGGCCCCTGCCCGCGATCCCTGGATAATCGTTCAGGAGGTTTCGAATGACCATTACCCGCTCACTGCCGCTGACGGCTGCATCGCCAAAGCTCGCCGAGCTGGTCGCTGGCATGACGGCCGGTGAGGAACTCGTTCTCACCGCGGACGGCACGGCCGTCGCCGTCGTCCGCAAGGCGGACGCCACCAGTTGGCCCAGCGTACCCGGCGTGGCCAAGGATCGATCGTTCTGGATGGCCCCAGACTTCGATGCACCGCTCGAGGACTTCGCGGATTCCATGGAATGAAACCGGCGGCGAGTCCACCAACCCTCGCTGAGCTCGTGGCGGCCGTCCGTCGGTTTCGCGACGACCGCGACTGGGCCCAGTTTCACACGCCGAAGAACCTGGCGGCGGCGATCGCCATCGAGGCGGCCGAACTGCAGGAGCGGTTTCTCTGGAAGACCGACGCCGAGGTCGATCAGGATCTGGCCGACGCCGCCAAGAAAGCCGGCGTGGCCGACGAGATCGCCGACGTCGTCATGTTCGCGATGCTCCTCGCCGACCGGCTGGGCATCGACCTGGCCGAGGCGATCGCCACCAAGCTCGCGGCCAACGAGCAGAAATACCCCGTCCAGCTCGCCCGCGGCAACGCCCGGAAGTACACGGAACTCGGCGGGGGCTGATCCAGCCTCCATTATCGCCGCTGACCGAGATGGGAAACACCGTGCCGATCGAGCCGAACGACATCGATCACGAAACCGATCCGCTTCTGCAGTCGCTCAAGGCGGATCTGCCCGCACTGGAAACACTGCTGGAGGAGGCGGATTCCCACTGGGGCTTCGAGGATCCCTTTTACCGCCTCTACCACCAGAGCTGGAAAGTCTTGGGACTGCAGAGCCTGACCCTGCGGATCGTGGAGGCGCTCCGCAAGCACGATCAGGGCCGGGGGCTTAACGACTGGTTCCTGGAGATCGTCGCGGCTGGAACCGGGAAGAACTTTAGCCCGGAAATGAACAGTAACTGGCTCAATGAAACACGGCCGATCCTCGAGGCGTTCTTCCATGCGAGAACGTTCCTGTCTCTGGCCGTGCGCTATGCCAAGGCCCTCGACCACGCGCCGCGACTGCTGCCGAGTGGCTGGGCGGCAGTGCTCTATCTGTACAACGTTCGTTGAGTGAGATCCTTTGGCACCAAAGCCTGCGGCCGGAGATAATCGACGGACAAGAAGTTTTCCAGCATGACCAGAAATCTGACCGCCATCATTCAAGCGGAAGACGCGAGAGATAATCTTCGAAAAGGAGTCGTCCATGCCTGCACCGCTGATCGTTTCTGACCCGAATGTGATGATGGGCAAGCCCGTTGTCGCGGGCACCCGCATCACGGTTGAACTCATTCTGGAGGAACTCGCTGCGGGCACCTCGGCAAACGAGCTGATCGCAGGCCATCCCGCACTTTCGTCGCAGGCTATTTCGGCCGCCCTCCAGTTCGCGGCGGGCGCCTTACGGGCCGACACCGTCTATCCGCCGCCACGGTAATCGGCATGAGGATCGTTGCCGACGAGAGCGTCGATGGTCGGATCGTCGATCGCCTGCGACGCGCCAGTTATGACGTTATCTCCATCACTGAGTCTTTTTTTGGGCATGCCTGACGACCAGGTACTTGCCAAAGCTGATACGGCGGGATTTTTACTCCTCACGGCCGACAAGGACTTCGGCGAACTCGTGTATCGTCGTCAGATGGCGCACTGCGGAGTGGTGTTGTTACGGCAGGCTGGCCTGTCGATCGATGTGCGGGCTGATGCGGTGCTCGCCGTGCTCGCGTCACACGCGGCGGAACTGGCTGACACCTTCACGGTGATCGCCCCGGAATCCGTTCGCATTCGCAGGCCGCCTCACGCTGACGCGTAGCCGGAGTCGGCGCGGCGGGCGTGGCCGAGGGCCACGAGCGTGTCGAGGATTTCTTCCACCCGTGGGGCCTTGGCGTTTTTGAAGTGCCGGGCGAGGTCGGCGGCCGTCACGATGCCGCCGGAGGCGGCAAGCGCGCCGCGCACGGCCCGCGTCTGCTCGGCGAGATCCTTGGGCCAGGGATGCTTGGCCACCTTCGCCGGCGTGGGAGCCTTGCCGGCCGATTGCTTGAGAGCACCCCTGCCGCGTTGTGGTTTTTCAGCGACGGGCTGGATTTCACACACCCATCGCGAGCAGGGTATGCTCCCGCCCATGATCATTTACGCCGAGACGCGGCGAAATTTTCTCGAAGACGTCGATCTGAACAGGCTGGAGCGACGACTCGTCGAGGGGTTCGAGCGACAGACCGGAAGCGTACCGTCGGACCGGACCGTCTGGGCCGACGAGTATGCCAGGTTTTCCAGTGCTCTCCGTCGCGCCAATGTCGATGACGACATGCAGGTCGCCATCGAGTATCACGTCTCCGCGGCCGGGCGATCACGGATCGACGTCCTCCTCGCCGGAAACGATGGCGAACGCGACAACGGCGTCGTACTGGAACTGAAAGCTTGGAGCGAGGCCGACGCCTCCGAGGTCCCGGAACTCGTCTGGTCGCCCTACGGCGGCGGCACGCTCGCCCAGCACCCGTGCGTGCAAGCCCGCAAGTACAAGGGGCTCATCCTCCGGTTCAACGCCGACATCAGAGACAAGAACGTCGGCATCCATTCCGCCGCCTACCTGTTCAACCTCCAAAGGCGCCATCCCGAACCGCTGGAGGATCCCCGCTACCGGCACATCATCGACGACTCCCGGCTGTTCCTGGCCGACGACGCCGAAGATCTCTCGCGGTACATCGAGCGCTATGTCCGTCATCGCTCGCGGCACGACGTACTGTTCCTCCTCGAGAAGGGCCGTGTCGTGCCCGCGCCCGCGCTCGTGGAGAGCGTGGCCCGCATGCTCGATGGCAACGAGGAGTTTGACCTGCTCGACGCCCAGAACGAGGCGTTCCAGGTGATCCGGCACGCGATCGCCGGCGTCGCCACAGCTGCGAAACGGCAGGTCTTCATCGTGCATGGCGGCCCGGGCACGGGTAAGTCGGTGATCGCGGTGCGGCTGCTCGTCGAGGTGCTCAAGTCCAAACGGCTTGGCTTCTTCATCGCGCCCAACAAGGCCTTCCGCGACACGCTCGTGGAGCAACTCGCCCGCGGTAGCCGCGACTACCGCGAGGACGGACAGGCGCTCTTTCAGTCGTCTTGGAGCTTCCACGCGGCGGACTTCACGAAAGATCGCCTCCACGAGGTACTCGTCGTCGATGAGGCCCATCGGCTCAAGGATGAGGCGTATCAATACCGCGGCAAGAGCATGGTCGACGACATGGTCCGGGCGGCGCGGATCAGCGTCTTCTTTCTCGATGAGACGCAGCGGGTGCAATGGAACGACTCAGGCAGCGAGCAACGCATCAGGGAGGCGGCCAAAAAGTTCAAGGCTCACGTCCATGCCCCGTTCACGCTCACGGCCCAATTCCGCTGCGGCGGTTCCGACGGGTATCTCAACTGGCTCGACGACGTCCTCCAGATTCGACCGACCGGCAACTTCGACAATTGGGCCGAGCAGCAATACGACTTTTGCGTGTTCGACCACGCGGCGGAACTCTATCGTGAACTCAAGGCACGGAATGCCGACAACAAGGCCCGGCTCGTCGCCGGCTACGCGTGGGAATGGCCGACCGAGGGCCGCCAGCGACGTGGGCACGTGAAGCATGTGACGATCGACGGCCTGTCCCTGCCCTGGAACTTCATTGGTGAGAACTGGGCCACGGCGGCCGATGGCATCGACCAGGTGGGCTGCGTGCATACCTGCCAGGGCGTGGAGTTCGACTGGCTGGGCGTGCTCATCGGTCCCGACCTCAGGTTCGAAAATGGCCGCATCGTCGGAGACCCGGCACAACGAGCCCGTACCGACAGTTCGCTGAAGGGTTGGAAGACGGCTCTCCGCAAAGCGCAGAACGAGGTCGCCGCCTCGGAAGCGGTGCTCGCCAAGGTGCAGGCCATCATCAAGAACACCTACAAGGTGCTTCTGTCGCGCGGCCGCAAGGGGTGCTTCGTGTGGAGCGCCGATCCTGGGCTGCGCGAATATCTTCGCGACCGTCTCCGGCTTGCTTCGCAGACGTTCGCCTCACAGGCCGCCACGCCGTCAGCCCCCCCTGCTCCGGCACCCCTGATCGTCGCGAGTCCACCCGGCAAACGGTTCACGGACTGGGTGCCTGTGTACGAACTCAACGCGGCAGCGGGCGACTTTGGGCCGTCGTCACCCGCAGATTACCTCGGATGGATCAAGTCGCCGCCTGACATCCACACGGACGAGCGCCACTTCGCGGCACGGGTACGCGGGCGTTCGATGGAGCCACTCATCCCCGATGGCTCACTCTGCCTGTTCCGGTTCGACGTGCCCGGCAGCCGCGGCGGACGCATTCTCCTCGTCCAGCACCACGCGATCAGTGATCCGGATCTGGGCGGTTCATACACCGTCAAAAAGTATCGCTCGCTCAAGGTGCAGGAAGCGGACTCCGACGACGAGTCCTGGACCCATGCCGCCATCCAACTCGTGCCGCTGAACGTAGAGTTCCAGACGATCTGGATCAGCCCCGACGAGGTCGACGATCTCCGGGTCGTAGCGGAATTCATCCGCGTCTTGTCATAAGCGATGACGATTCTTCCCCGAATTCGAGAGCACGCAATCCGCTTCACTCTGGAATGATGGTCGCCTTCGGAATCCCGGTATCGAGCGTCGCCAACCGCCCGCCGTGGCGTGCGGCGAGCCCTGCCAAGTGGCCATCGGTCACGTGCCGCGCCGACTTCACCCAGCGCGGAAGTTCAACGGCCGAACGGTCATCGGCGAACTGCACCACCGTCCGCGAACGATTGCCGCGAAACCGTTCGAGAAGCCGCAGCGAATCCCTGACCGGCACACGCAGATGGGGCGCTTGATGGAGCACGCGCACGAACCCCAACTCGGTGATCGAGCACGTCGCGAGGCTGTCGTCAGCCGGCAAGGTCGAAAGCCACGCCGCGACCCGTTCGTGGTGCTCGTGGGCGGCGACGAGCGCTGCAATCAGGGTATTCACGTCGAGCAGCCAGATCACGGGAAATCCGCCAGGAGCTCCCTGACCTGCCGCGACGTCAGCCTCGGCGCCCGGGGCGGAGCCTCGAGCTTCGGCAGGCCCGTGCTGCGGTCGGTGCCGAGTTTTGGCGGACGAGGCCGCTCCCGCGCCGGCTCGAGCACGATGCGCCCCGCTTCCAAAGCCACGTCGAGCGTGGCCCCGGACACGAGGCCCAATTTCCGCCTTACCGCCGACGGCAACACAACCTGCCCCTTGCTCGACAGCGTCGTTTTCATGGTAAGACAATCTTACTTCCAGAAGCCCTCGGGGACAAGCGTCGAAGGCTTCAGCGGAGGGCCATCTCCGGAGGCGGCGGGCTCGCGGGGTTGACCCACTGGATCACGGCGGCCCAGTTCGCGCTCTCGGGGTCGTGCTGCAGGTAGCCCTGGATCGGCCGCACCACGCTCCAGCCGTCTTTCAAGTGCGCGGAGAGCACGGGATCGGTGCGCTCGCCTGCCACGACCGCGCGCACGTAGTCGTCGGCAGACACCGCGCCGGCGACGGCGCCATACCCAGGCAGCCGGCTGGCTCCGACCATGCGCCAGAGGCGCTCCTCGACGACGAGCCCGCGGGTCGCATCGGTGAGCGCGTGGGCCAAGCCGTGATGCTGGTGCTCGGGGCTCACGAACACGTCGGCGCCGTAGAGCGTGGGGCCACGCGGATCATGGTCCCCGAACGTGCCCCGGGCGGTGAGCACGTCCCACGGGTCGTCGACGTGGTAGTCGGCCATCCGCAGCCGGAGCGTGAAGTGCACGCCCACCGCCGCGCCCGTCGGCACGTGCTCGGCGACGAACTGCCCCTGCGGAAACACGGCGTGGTGCTCGGCCAACTCCGCAGGCGTGTACGGCGTCTCGTGGGGATAGACGGCCCGACAGATCTCGCCGATCCGCTCGTAGTCGGCCGGCTGCATGAGCCGGATGGCATAGCCCGTCAGGATCACGGTTGCTGGCTCCCAGGGCGACAACTCCGCACCGCCTGAATGCCGGATTCTAGCGATATTATTTTGGTTTATCGGAAACGGAGCCGGGATTCACCCATTGAATTCCGGAGACCGATGAGGGTATAGTTTCTATACCTTTTTGGCAGTTTGGTGCCGGGCATGCGATTCGAGTTCGATCCACGGAAGAGCACCGCCAACGAGCAGAAACACGGAATCAACTTCGTTGCGGCTCAGGCGATGTGGATGGACGAGTCGCTCGTGGAAATACCGGCCAAGACAATCGACGAACCACGATGGCTGGTGATTGCCAGGATCGGATCAAAGGCATGGTCGGCAGTGATCACACGACGGTTCGATGTGATTCGCATCATTTCAGTGCGACGGGCACGAGGCGAGGAGATAGCGATCTATGAAGCGACGGAAGCGGACGGTGAAGGCGATGAAAGCTGAGGCGCTCGACCGCGCATTCGATGCCGGCCGCGACATCACATCGGCTTTGGATCTGACGAAGATCCGGCGGCCCGGGCGGTTGCAGCGGCGGGTGAACGTGGATTTTCCGGTATGGATGATCGAGTCGCTCGACGCCGAGGCGGGGCGACTCGGCGTGACCAGGCAATCGGTCATCAAGGTCTGGATCGCCGAACGGCTTGGCGGCATCCCCGAAAAGTAAAACCGCGGATCACGCGACCATGCGGCGGAACATATCGTCGTTCGAGTGCGCCTGAGGCCACCGGCTGGGCCCTGGAAAACATGGCGTTGGCGCTCGCGATGCAGCCCTCGACGGACAACGGTGGAAATCGGGGATGCAGGGCTTGGCCGGTCTCGGTACAGTCTATTCAACGGACGAACAGTGCCGGCTTGCCGGTCCCGTCGCTTCCGCTCCGGGCTTCCTGGGTTTATCCCCTTGATCGCGTTCTTCATGCGTTCGTTGCTCAACGTCGTCGTGATGGTCGCCACGGTGATGCACTTCACCTGCGGCTGCTGCCTGCACTCTTCGCACGCCTGCGCTGACGACCACGATTGCTGTGCGGAGCACGATGCCGCTCCCACCGGCGACGCCGACCACGACTGCAGCGGATGCACGTGCACCGCGACGGTCGAGGCGGATTCGGCTGATGTCGTGCACGTTGCCGACCTGCCGTCCGCGGCTCTCTGGCTCGCGGAGCCGCTGCCTGCAAACGGGCTCGGCAAGGAAAGGCCGAAGGATCGCGGCGGCCCGCCGCTGTCGATCGCCGGCCATCCGCTCCACGAGCGTCTGCTCGTCTGAAGTGCTGCGCGCGGCCCTCTGGCCGCGATCGCCATCGTGCAGGTCCCGTCGCTTCCGCTCCGGGCTTGTTGCGTCTATCGAAGATTGACTTTTCCAACGCAATTCATTTCCACAGAGGTTTCGTCATGAAGGCCCACACGACGCCGATATCCCGCCGACCGATCGTCATTCTGATCAACGTCGTCCTCGGCATCAGCCTCGCGGCGATCGGGGCGGCCGCCGCCCTCCACCGCCAGTGGCCGCAGCCCGTGCGCGACTGGGTGATTGCCCGGCTCCAGGGCCCTGCGACCACGGCTGCCCCAGCTGCTGCGCACGACCATGATCACGGCGATCACGGCCATGACCACGATCACGGCCACGTGCATGCCGACCACACGGAAGAAGATTCCCTGACCTTGAGCGACCAGGCGCGGCGGACGATCGGGCTCACGGAGGGCGAAGTGACGCTGCGCACGTTTGAGCGCACGATCGGCGTGCCCGGCATGGTCGTCGAGCGGAAAGGACGCTCGCGGTTCACGATCATCGCCCCGCTCACCGGCTTCCTCACGAAGATCGAGATCACGGAGGGCGCAGCGGTGTCGCCCGGCCAGCCGCTGTTCGAGCTGCGGCTCACGCACGAAGAGCTCGTGCAACTCCAGGCGGATCTCCTCAAGACCACCGCGGAGGTCGACGTCGTCCGCCGCGAGATCGCCCGGCTCCAGGGGATCGGCCCCGAGGGGCTGATTCCCACGAAGATGATCCTCGAACGCAAATACGAGGTCGAAAAACTGGAAGCCGTGCTCGAATCGCAGCGGCAGGCTCTCCTCCTGCACGGGCTCTCAAACGAGCAGGTGGAAGGCATCCTTACCAGCCGCACGCTCCTCCACACGATCGCCGTGCGGGCACCGACCCGCGACGCCCTCCCGGCCGACGCCCCCTCCGACGCCACGCTGCTCGTGCAGGAGCTGCTCGTCGAGCAGGGGCAGCACGTGAACGCCGGCGACACGCTCGCGATCCTGGTCGATCACGAAACGCTCCTCATCGAGGGCGAGGCCTTCGAGCAGGACCTGCCGCAGATCGTCGAGGCCGCGAAGGAGAAGCGGCCGGTGACCGCCGTGCTGGAGACGAAGGCCGGCCCGGCCACCCGGCTCGCCGGGCTCGCCATCGCCTCCGTGTCGAGCCGCGTCGATTCCGAGTCGCGCGCCCTGCACTTTTACGTGACACTGCCGAACGAGCAGGTCGCCACGGGGTCCGGCGCCGGCCGCTTCGTGACGTGGCGCTACAAGCCCGGCCAACGGATGCAGCTCCTCGTGCCGGTGGAGGAGTGGCGCGACCGGATCGTGCTGCCGCCGGAGGCGGTCGCGCAGGACGGCCTCGAACACTACGTGTTCATGACGCACGGGGATCACGTCCATCGCCAGCCGGTCCACGTCGAATATCGCGACCCGACGGCGGTGGTCATCGCCAACGACGGGGCGCTGTCCCCCGGCGACGAGATCGCCATGACGGCCGCCCAGCAGCTGCAGTTGGCCATCAAGAATCGGTCGGGCAGCGCCGTCGATCCGCATGCCGGCCACAACCACTGAGCACGCCCCGCGCCTCACGACCTCACGGACCATCGCCCATGCTCGACGCCGTCATTCGCAACGCCCTGCGCTACCGCCTGGTCACGATCGTGCTCGCGCTGGTGGTGCTCGTGTATGGCGGCCTCACGCTCTGGCGCCTGCCGATCGACGTCTTTCCCGACCTGAATCGACCGCGCGTGACCGTGATGACGGAGGCGCCGGGCCTGGCACCGGAGGAGGTGGAGACGCTCGTCACCTTTCCGCTCGAGAGCGTGCTCAACGGGGCGACCGGCGTGCAGACCGTGCGCAGCGCCTCGGGGGTCGGCCTGTCGGTGATCCAGGTCGAATTCGCGTGGGGCACCGACATCTACGTCGATCGGCAGATCGTGGCCGAGAAGATCGCCGTGGCCCTCGACCGCCTGCCCACGGGCATCCGTCCGCAGCTCGCCCCGATCTCCTCGATCATGGGCCAGGTGATGCACGTGGGGATGTGGAGCGAGGCAGATGCGACGCCGCCCATGGAGGTGCGCACGCTCGCCGACTGGGTGGTGCGGCAGCGGCTGCTCACCATCCCCGGCGTCGCGCAGGTCGTGACGATGGGGGGCGGCCGCAGGCAGTTTCAGGTGCTGGTGAACCCGGAATCGCTCGTCAAATACGGCCTCACGCTCGCGGAGGTGGAGCGGGCCGTGCAGGCCAGCAACTCCAACGCCACCGGCGGCTATCTGAACCAGGGCGGCAACGAGCTGCTCGTGCGGGCGCTCGGCCGCATCCAGGGCGTGGGTGACCTCGAATCGGTCGTCGTAAAATCCTCCGGCGACCGCCCCGTGGTGCTCTCCCAGGTGGCCCGCGTGGCCGAAGCGCCGCAGGTGAAGCGCGGCGATTCCGCCGTCAACGGCCTGCCCGCCGTGATCCTCGTGATCTCCAAGCAGCCCGGAGCCGACACCCGCAGGCTCACCGACGACGTGACGGCGGCCCTCGCCGGACTGCGGTCGTCGCTCCCCGCCGACGTCCGTCTCGACCCCGCGCTCTACCAGCAGAAGACCTTCATCGACCTCTCCATCCGCAACGTCGTCGAGGCCCTGCGCGACGGCGGCATCCTCGTGGTCGTGATCCTGTTCCTGTTCCTGCTCAACGTCCGCACCACCTTCATCACGCTCACGGCGATCCCGCTGTCGATCGCGATCACGGGCCTCGTCTTCCAGTGGCTCGGAATGTCGATCAACACGATGACGCTCGGCGGCCTGGCCGTCGCGATCGGCGAGCTCGTGGACGATGCGATCGTGGACGTCGAAAACATCTTCCGCCGGCTCCGTGAGAATGCCCGTGCGCCGCAGCCGAAGCCGGCGCTGCGGGTGGTCTACGAAGCGTCGAGCGAAGTGCGCAACTCGATCGTGTTCAGCACGATCCTCGTGGTGCTCGTGTTCGTGCCGCTGTTCGCCCTCGGCGGCATGGAAGGCCGGCTGTTCACGCCGCTGGGAACCGCCTACATCGTGTCGATCCTGGCGTCGCTCGTCGTCTCGCTGACGGTGACGCCCGTGCTCGCGTTCTGGCTCCTGCCCCGGGCCAGGTTCATGGCGCACGACCAGGATGGGCTGCTGTTGCGCGTCCTCAAGACGCTCGCCGGCTGGGCGATCCGGCTCTCCATTCGTCACCCCGCGCCGATCCTCACGGCGGTGGCCGTCGCGGTCGGCGCGAGCATCGCCGTCGTCATGGGGCTCGGCCGCGACTTTCTGCCCCCGTTCAATGAAGGGTGCGTGCAGGTGAACGTGGTCCTCCCGCCGGGCACGTCGCTGGACACGTCGAACGCGATCGCCGCCATGGTCGACGAGCGGATCGGCACGGTTCGCGGCGTCGCCACGATCAGCCGGCGGACGGGGCGGGCGGAGCTCGACGAGCATGCCGAGGGAGTCAACACGTCGGAGATCATCGTCAGTTTCGCACCGGCGGCGGGCCGAGCCCGCGAGGACGTGCTCGCCGAGCTGCGCGAGACGCTCGCGGAGGTTCCGGGGGTCGTCGTGGCCGTCGAGCAGCCGCTCGCCCACCTCATCAGCCACATGCTTTCGGGGGTCAAGGCGCAGGTGGGCATCAAGCTCTACGGCGACGACCTCGGCCTCCTCCGGCGCACGGCCGAGCGGATGCAGGCGGCGATGGCCGACGTGCGCGGCGTGAAGGACCTGATGGTCGAGCAGCAGGCCGAGATCCCGCAGCTCCAGATCCGCCTGCGCCGCGACAAGCTCATGCACTACGGGCTCGCGGCCGACGCCGTGAACGAGTTCGTGGAGACCGCGCTGAACGGCCGCACCGTGTCGGAGATCGTCGAAGGCGAGCGGAAGTTCGACCTCGTCGTCCGGCTCGACGAGCCGTACCGCGTCGACATCGACACCCTGCGGCGGCTGCCGATCAATCTGCCGGCCGGCGGCCGCGTGCCGCTCGAGACCGTCGCCGAAATCACGCGCGGGAGCGGGCCCAACACGATCAATCGGGAGAACGTACGGCGCCGGATCGTGATCCAGTGCAACACCGCGGGCCGCGATCTCGGCGGCGTCGTGACCGACATCCAGGCACGGCTCGCGCCCCTCCTGGCCGAGTTGCCGACGGGGTATTTCGTCGAGTACGGCGGCCAGTTCGAGAGCCAGCAGCAGGCCACGCGGATGATCGGGCTCCTGAGCCTGGTCTCACTCGCCGGGATGTTCCTCGCGCTCTCCACGCTCTTTCGCTCGACGAACCTCGCGCTCCAGGTGCTCGCGGCGCTGCCGATGGCGGCGATCGGATCGGTGGCGGCTCTCGTGCTCACGCGGCAGTCGCTCACGGTGGCGAGCATGGTGGGGTTCATCTCGCTCTCGGGGATCGCTTCCCGCAACGGCATCCTGCTCATCGCCCACTATCTCCACCTCGTACAGCACGAAGGGGAGAGCTTCACGCCCGCGATGATCGAACGGGCCGGAAAGGAGCGGGTGGCACCGATGCTGATGACGGCGCTGACGGCGGGGATCGCGCTCGTGCCGCTGGTGATGGCGGCCGGTGAACCGGGCAAGGAGATCCTCTACCCGGTCGCGACCGTGATCCTCGGCGGCCTGATCAGCTCCACGCTGCTCGACTTCTTCGTCCACCCGGCGCTCTTCTGGTGCTTCGGCCGCGGGCAGGCCGAGCGGGCGATGATTGACACCGCGGACGATGCCGACCTGCGGTGAGTCAGCCGGCCGTTTCCGCCTCCAGGAACACGCCCATGCGGCGGAATTTGTCGTAGCGGGCCGCGACGAGCGCGTCGGCCGGCTGGGCCACGAGTTCGCGGAGCGTCCGCAGGAGAAACGTCTTCAGCTTCGTCGCCATCTGCCGCGGGTCGCGGTGCGCCCCGCCCGGCGGCTCCTCGATCACGGCGTCGACGATCCCGAACTCCTTCAGGTCGCCCGACCGCATCCGCAAGGCCTGCGCGGCCTTCGCCTTGTGCTCGGCGCTCTTCCAGAGGATGCCGGCGCAGCCCTCGGGGCTGATCACGCTGTAGTAGGCGTGCTCGAGCATCGCCACCCGATCGCCCACGCCGATCCCGAGGGCCCCGCCCGACCCCCCTTCCCCGATCACGACACAGACCACCGGCACCGGCAACTGGGCCATGAGAAACATGCTCTCGGCGATCACCTGCGCCTGGCCGCGTTCCTCGGCGCCCACGCCCGGATAGGCGCCCGGCGTGTCGATCAGGCAGATCACCGGCAGGCCATACTTCGCCGCCAGCCGCATCTTGCCCATCGCCTTGCGGTAGCCCTCCGGATGGGCGCAGCCGAAGTGGCAGGCCTGCCGCTCCGCGAGCGTCTTGCCCTTCTGGTGGCCGATCACGAGCACCTTGTGGCGGTCGAGCTTGGCGAACCCGGTGAGCATCGCCGGGTCGTCGCCGAAGGCCCGGTCGCCGTGGAGCTCCACGAACTCGTCGAACACGAGCCCCAGATAGTCGCTCGTCTTCGGCCGGTCGGGGTGCCGGGCCACCTCCACGGTCTGCCAGGGATCGAGGCCGCCGAAAACCCGTTTGGTCAGTTCCACGACCTCCCGCTTGAGCCGGCGGAGTTCGTCCTGCTGCTGCGCCCCGAGCGGCGCCGCCTCGAGCGCGGCGATCCGATCCTCGAGTTCGTAGATCGGTTTTTCGAGGGGGAGCCGATGGAGGCCGCGGGACATGAGGGGCACCTGAATCGGGAAACGAATCGTTGACGCTCTGATTTTCCACACGGGGAAGCCCGTGCGTCAATTCGGCAAAAAAGGTGACAGCCACCATTTGCCGGTCGCCGGAGGCGACACGGCCCCGGCCGACGGCCGGGGTCTTCAGACAAATGGTGGCTGTCACCTTTTTTGCTCGCTCACCCCACGGCCCGTTCCAGAAACCGGATCGAGCGCAGCTGCGTGAGCACGTCCTGCATGCTCGCGGGCCTGTCGCCGGGCTTCTTGGCCAGCATCTGCCGGATGAGTTTTGCGACGCTCGTCGTGGCGTTGGGGTTGAGCGACTCGATCGCCGGCGGCGTCGCCGAGACCTGCTTGTTGAGGAGGTCGTTGGCATTGGGCGACGCGAAGGGCGGCTTGCCGGCGAGCAGCTCGAAGAGCACGCAGCCGAGCGAGTAGATGTCGGCCCGGGCGTCGAGTGGCTCACCGCGGATCTGCTCCGGGCTCATGTAGCTCGGCGACCCCTGCACCGGCCCCTTGTCGCCGAGAAGCCGGCCCAGGAGCCCCGGCTTCCGTTTGGCGATCGCGAGGTCGATGAGCTTCACCTGCCCGTCCGGCGCCGCGAGGACGTTGTCGGGCTTCACGTCGCGGTGCACCCAGCCGCGGCCATGGAGGTGGTCGAGGGCCAGCGCCGTCTCCGTGACGATCCGCTGCAAGCGCGGCGCGAGGGCCTCGACGCCGGCCGCGATCTGCCTCTTCAGGTTCGCGTGGGGAAAGAGCTCCATCACGAGGTGCGGCAGGCCGCCCTCGTCGGAAAGCCGGTCGATGCGGATGACCGTCGGGTGCGACAGCGACTTCGCCACCGTGAGCTCGTGCTCGAGCAGCCGTCGCTGCCCGGCATCGCGGGCCTTCTCCGGCACGATCAGCTTCACGGCCACCCGCGCCTGCGAGCCCGTGTCGAGGGCCTCCCAGATCTGGCAGTGCCGGCCCACGCCGAGCTGGGCTTCGAGCTTCAGCGTTCCGAGGCGGTCGGGGAGTTTTGCCATGGGGAGTCGGAGCCGAGCGTGGTCGCCAGGAGTACGAGGCCTTCCGGAGGCGCAGTCGGGCCTGCAGCCGGCCGGCTCCTGGCGGCGAGCGCGCCCGCCGTCCAATCGACCGTCCGCCGCCCGCACCCGACCATCACGAGCGAGCCCGCGATGATCCGCACCATGTTGTACAAAAAACCGTCGCCCTCGACCTCGACCCACACCTCCGCGCCCGGCGCGTCGTCGGAGAGCGGCGGCCGGAAGACCTCGAGCGCGTGGATTGTGCGCACTTTCGAGAGGCGTGTGGAGGGGGTGGTCTCGAAGCTCGTGAAGTCGTGCTCCCCCACGAGCACGTCCGCCGCCGCCTGCATCGCCGCCGCGTCGAGCCGGGATTTCC
>Ga0214923_10001112_pt1 | contig 38968 bp, 36 predicted proteins | sample LL1510_MetaG_FD_177993 | JGI IMG/M metagenome (GOLD analysis project Ga0214923, IMG submission 177993) | Freshwater microbial communities from Lake Lanier, Atlanta, Georgia, United States - LL-1510 | ecosystem: Environmental > Aquatic > Freshwater > Lake | place: USA: Georgia | collected...
ATCAAGTAGGGAGGGTTCGTCCAAGGGAACCGTAGGTTCCCTGGGTTCCCTGGATTCCCTGGAATCATCTCCAAATATCACCTCTTCATCAAGTAGGGAGGGTTCGTCCAAGGGAACCGTAGGTTCCCTAGATTCCCTGGAATCATCCCCAAATACCACCCCATCAAGTAGGGAGGGTTCGTCCAAGGGAACCGTAGGTTCCCTGGGTTCCCTGGATTCCCTGGAATCATCTCCAAATATCACCTCTTCATCAAGTAGGGAGGGTTCGTCCAAGGGAACCGTAGGTTCCATGGATTCCCTGGAATCATCTCCAAATACCACCCCATCAAGTAGGGAGGGTTCGTCCAAGGGAACCGTAGGTTCCCTGGAATCATCTCCAAATATCACCTCTTCATCAAGTAGGGAGGGTTCGTCCAAGGGAACCGTAGGTTCCCTGGATTCCCTGGAAAAGGGTTCGTCCAATGGAACCGTAGGTTCCCTGGAAATATTGTGTTTCATACACCATTGTATACATTTTTGTATATTGACTTTAATCAAATTATCTATTTTATCCTGCTTATATAAATTTTCAATCAGAGAAATCGTATAATGGATATTTTCTATTTGTTGCTGACCGAAAATAGCATTATATTCTTCTATTTTATTAATGAAATAATAAGATACAGGTATATTTAAAAATCGATGGATATGGTCTTCTTCTGAAAGCATTTTTTCAAACGCATTCAATAAAAAGGGGAAAAAATGGACGTTTGTATCAAATAAAAATCCTTTACAAACTACATATTTTTCTGAATTCGCATATCGACTTGTTTGTGGTTTGATTAAATATACCTTATCATAAAAGGAAGACAATATATATAATAAATCGACCGAATGTTCCATAAAACAATCAAATATTTTTAAAATAAACGTACCTTCTTTCTTTTGCATAATCAACGCAAAACATATTTGGGCGTATAATAATCGTGATATCGCAATCTCCTGTTTGTTAAAATCCAACGAAAAATCAAATCCCCCATCTGCTGTTATTATATCCATACTATTTGCATACAATTCATTACAATACTTGAAATTATCAATAGACAATATGTTTCCAGTGCCATCTTTGCCTGTTTCAATAAAGACATTTTCATATTTATTCAAAAAATGGGTCGTTTTTTTCCATCCGGGTATATTCGGGTCATTATTATTATCAATTAATGTCATTCCAATATAAACGTCGTCTTTATTTTCGCGGTCCATAGCCAATGCTTCAATAAATCCACCAGGTCCTTCTGCCAAATGAAATGTTTTTATAGGCGTTGAATCATAACGAATATTAAAGGTATTTATCATTTCAATCATTTTAAAAAATGACCGAGAAAGCGGTTTATGTTTAGATATACTTTTTCTCTTATATGGTACCGATGTATGTATATATTCGTATGGGTTTGTGTATTTTTTATAAATATCCCAATCTTTTTCATGATAATCTATTTGGGTTTTTATATTATATAAATAATATGATAATGAATTGGAATATTTTACTTCTGGAACATTTTTGGTAAATATACAATCTATATTTTTATGTATTAAAAACGATGTATTTGGTAATAAATAATATGTCATTTTTTATTTAACGTTATAGTTACATAAAAAAATGTGTTTATACCCTTATCCTTATTTATTTTTTGTATTTTTTTATTTTTTATCGTCTATTATGACTATTTTCGGTTTTTTGACAATAATTTTCTTTTTTTCACCTGTATAAAAAGGTTCTGACACAGATTTTTCTTCTGTTTCCGTTTTATCCGATATTTTTTCTTCCGTTTCTGTTATAACTTCGTATTTATTTAAAACCACACGGGATTTTTTTGTTTTGCGTGCTTTTACTATTTTTTTTTCTTCTTCTTTTTTTTCGGTTTCCATTTCTTTTTCGATTTCAGTGATTACCTGATTTTCAATCTTTTCTATGATTTCGTCTTGTTTATCTAAGACTTTTGTTATTTTTTCCATATTTACGCTATGTGTTTTTCTAAAAATAAAATATCGATTTAAAAATGAAATTTTGCGCTCATAATCCGTCATATGTATTGCCTCTCCATAATCCGCCGCACTATTGGGACTTCGTTTTATTTCATACTTCATATTATCATATAATTGTGAAAATAAAGCACTTCCGTCTGGCAAATTCATATGATTTGCTTCCGTTTTGGTTATCAACGTAAATCCGAAATTTTCCATTAAACGAACCAAATAATTAAAATTCACTAAATATTCACGAAATACTTTATTAATGCTTTCTTGAAAGACATTGATCGGATAACCTAATGACATATCATCTTCTGGAAACCCGGTTTCATTATATAATTTCGTAATTTCAAAAATTTTATTCTCGCCGCTCATAATTGTGTAACTTTCATCTTTCTTCTTATTTTGTAGTAAATGAAATACCGATGCACCATCATAACATGTTCCTATAAAATATCCATTGATACGCGTACATTCTGAAACATTTTTTAGAAATTCATGAAGCGTTGTTTTATTTTCAAAGAAATAATGTAAGGCAAATTGGCATGAACTTATATGAAATCCTTCCTGACCGACGCCGTAATTTTTATAAACCGCTTTTCCTAATAGTTCCGCGTCTTTTGGACCTGTACCAAAAATCGCATTATTGATTTGTTTTTCTTTAGATGACATAAACGCATTTCCATTACGAATATTTTGTGAACTGTTACCATGCATAAATATCGCATCAAACATATTTTTATTCTTTTTCTTAGTATTTAAATATCTCGCACATGCTCCATCCATTCCATCCATAATGTTATTTTTCGCCACATCAATGCCATATACAAATGATAATTTGGCATTTATCCATTTCGATAAATCACCGGCTTTCCCAACCGCATAATCAATTAATTTATCTCCGGTATTTGCGACATTTACGACCAATTTCTTCTTTACATATAAATTATGAAAATCGCGTAATCCTTGTGTATTGGTATCTTTATTATTACGATTATAATATACATCATCATTGGCTACATCATCTGTTTCTGGTATTCCTTCGCCCTTCGTTATCATATCTTTTGTTACCGGATGATGTAATGAATGCCAATTAGAATTTGCTACATGATATGCATTACCAAATTGTTTTGCGCCATTTTTAAGATCACTCGTTTTATCATAACGCACACGTAATGGAACCCATTTCCAACCATCTGAATTATTCATCACATATTTAAATTCTACAATGGTATCTGCTTCAAAATATTCACCTTCTTCGGTTATCATATTCATGGAATTACCATTCTTTTTCAATAATACATTTGTATATCCGGCATGCGGATCATACGGATTGGTTGGCTGAAAACGAACTGGATGATATCTCTCTTCATTATCAATATCCGTTGGTGATTTTACTTTACCGTCAATCATATCTTGAAATGGATTCAAATAACCATGTTTTGACACATCATACCCACATTTTAATTCCAATGTTCTATATTGTTTTAATTCCTGTGTTCCTTGTAAATTCTTACCTTCTTCAAAGATGTTATGTATTTTTTCGGGTTCACCAGTGGTTTTATCTTTTTTCAAGGCGACTAAGAAATCAATTGTATTGTATTCCACTGGTTTCCATTTAAACGATGTTTCCCATGTGAATTTATGTAATGGTCCAGTTTCTCCTACATGTTTACCGCCAACGCCGGTATCCGTTGGTGTAAATATTAAACCGTCTGTATTATATTCAAATGTACCATCATCTACCTGTGATAATATAATAGAACAACATTCAAATATAGTCGTATTGACAGTGCAAGGATAAAAACTTTTACATTTAATCGCGAAATCCGTTTTTTGTTTACCCTCTAATATAGGTGCTGGTTTTAAACCATCAATCACTATTTCTAACAATTGTAGTCTATATTTTGTTTTAGCATCGGATGGATTGGTATTCTCTGTACTTATACTGGAAGTTGGAATAAAAGCAAATTCACGATATGACTTTTTATTGATATAATAAATATCAAATGCCGCATATAAATTAATAAATTCCCGGTTTTTATTATATTTAATATGTTCTCCATCAATGATTGTATTTCGTATTTTGGTTTCTGGTGTATACATACCGGTAAACGATACATTCATATTTGTATCAATCATATACATATTACCATTTTTTGCAATAAATAATAATTTACGGTCTCCATCTGCTTTATCTGTTACGGCATAGTTTTTACGAATATTACCTACATTCGAGGTTTCGTTCGTTGGTAAAATATTTTCCAATTGTAATACATTCGATGATGGACCAATAAAATCATTCGATGTGATTCTTCGCGGAACATAATTTTCACCATGAATTAACACCATATATTCTTGTAAAATTTTATCACGTTCGGAATATGCAATAGGATATTTGGTTCCTTGTAATCCACATAAAACAATTCGTATCATTTTTCGCAAAACATCCATTAAAGCATCTTTGGTATTATATTTGGTTCCAGCGCCGACCCGGGCATTATCTATTTCCAATTCTATTTCATACGTTTCGCCATTATTAAATACATCCGCTTCTTGAATCGTATATTTGGGAATGGGAACATGATTGGTTTTCTTGGATGATTTAATAATACTCAAATCCGCAAAGATAGGAAAATCTGGATGATAAAATCGGGTACGATTCATACAACGAAAGGTCTTTTTTTGGTCGTTCCAACTAGAAATTATATTACGAGCAATATTGGTATTTACATTGAAATCTTGTTCTAATTTATACGATACACGAAAATTAAAATCCGCCATATCCACCGGTTTGATAAAAGAACCATCTTTATTCGTCGGCGATAATTTCTGCGTAAATTTTAATTTATTCATGAGATTCGAAGGTAAATCTAAAATACGCTGTAGACTATTCGTACGACAATATTCTTGTATTAAATCCGTTCCTACAATTTCTGCGCGTATGTTTGACATTTTGGTAATACCGCTACGAGGGTCAATAAATTCATTTTGTATGCGTAAAATCTGTATACCATCTTCAATGTCTGGATGAAATCCACAGGAAAGTAATTGTTTTACTACATTATCGTAATCTATTTTAGAAATCGGTTTTGATAATTTCGGGTTGGAACCAAAACGAATTTCCAATTCATTTACTTTATTATCCCTTTTGATAATTGGATTACTTGCTAAATATTGTTCTATCACACTTTCAAACTGTTCTTTGGCGTGTTTTATTTTGGTTTTTTCATCCGAATGTAATATGGATTCAGATGTTTCATTTTTATTTGATTCTTTTACTGCGGCTTCCATATTTTCTATTATATAATATCTATATTTAAATATTATATACTTTCTGTTATTTTTCAATTTTTCTTATATCGCTAATACTTTTCCTATATTTTCATATAATTCGCTTTTCTTATATTTTTTCGTGTCGTCAAATATATTTAATTTTTGCGCCATCGCTTCTAATTCTTCTACTTTATAACCAGAAACCGATTTCATATATTTACTATAATGTTCTAAAACCATGTATTTATTACGCAGTTCGTTGACTTTATATTCAGCTATATTTTCAAATTGTAATTTATATTTTCCGTCGCTACTTTTATATAAGATATACGTCAATGTATCTGTACTCATTTCGGCATTCGCCCAAAATTCCAACATACATTTTGTTTCTTCATTGATTATCAATACATTCACATGATAATAGGCAATCAATCCAATTAAGGAAAGCATGCTGGTTTGTTTTTGTGGAGTCATTAATTCCGATAGCATTTCTTGAATGGCGACATTTGTAACTTTATAATTCGTTTCTTTTGCTTTTGTTGGATTATTCTTAATAAATTCATAAATCTTTTGCTTTTCTTCCAATTCTTTTACACCGTAATTGCGGTCTACTTGTAAATATTCTTTATAACCGAAATGAATGATAAACAAACACCAAAACAATGTATCTTGGTGTCTAGGTGAAATTAATTCTTTTTCATCCGTCACATGTTTATCCGTTTCATTCGCGGGTGTTTCTTTTGGCGCTTCTTTCACAATATTCATACTTGGAAAATCATCAACATCGGCGATTCTACATTCACTTTCATTTTCATGTTGTTCGTCCAACCCAGCTTTCTTTGCTTCAAATTCCGAATTATTAATAATGGTTTCTTTATTTTCTTTGGTAAACATGAATGCCCGTAATTTCAATACATCCCGGGTATATTTAAATAAACTATTTTTATAAGAAATACTATTCATAAATGAAATCATTATTTAGATATGGAGTTATATAATAATGGCATTTCCTCTTTATTATCTTTTTCATTAAAGTATGCATTTTTAAACTCCTCCTTTTGGTATTCAATGGTTTTAAATGATTCTTCTTGTTCTTTTGAATATTCTATATATTTTTCAATTTCAGTTATGGTTTCTTTGGGTAAAAAAGATAAATTTACATAGACACCCGATTTGTTTTCATTTATTTTACATAAATTTTTAGATAAAATTTTCAAAATTTCCACTTGATGATATTTATTCATATTCTCAATATACTTTTTCATATTTTCTAACTTTTCTATATTCTGCATTGGTTTATGAATATTCATATCATAAATATTTTATATTCTTTTCCTTTTTATTGTTTTGACATTTTTGAATTAGAATTGTAAAAATTGTAATTAGAAATATATTTTACTATAATAAATGAATATTATATATAATTTATTAGTAACATTTTTGAAAAATAATAGTTTAAAATCCATCGGAATATTGTTATTAAGTCTAATCATCAATGTATTTCAGGTAAATTCGATTTCATATATTACTGCAAATATAATGACCGCCATACAAAAGAAAGATTTCAATTCCGTATTTTCATATTTCAATTATTTTATTGGTTCAGCTGTCATATTTATTATTATTTTCTATATTTACAAGTTAATACAAAATAGTCTTACTATAAAATTACAATTATGGATGAAAAATGAAATGTTAAATATTATTTTAAATGCCAATAATGAGAATTTTAGCAATGTTAATTTTAATGATTTTGTAACACCGATGCATCGTATATCAAACAATTGTTACTTACTATTTTACAATATTGTTTCTGAACTAATCCCTAATTTTGCATTCTTATTAATGATATCATTGTATTTTATTGTATATAATCCATTGTTTGGTACATTATTCTTAGCAAGTAATATTTGTATATTTTTATATATTTATTTTGTTTGGGATGAATTAATGAGGGTGCGAATGGATTACGAGACCAAAGTAAATAACAATGATAATTATTTAATTGACCTTTTAAATAATATGGATAAAATTATTTTACGAGGAAAAATAAAAGATGAAAGTAAAATATTTGAAAAATTAACGAATGATGGCATTGAAAAAACACAGAATTTTTACAAATTAATCAATAAACATCTCTTTATAACGACGCTTATGATATATGTTATTATATTGTCATCTATATTTTACTTAATCAATATATGTATAAATAAGAAAATATCTGTAACTATATTTATCACGTTTTTCACTATTTTATTATCCTATAGAAACTATATTATTGGCACATTACAGAATTTACCTGACTATTTGGAATTTATTGGACGAATTAATTATGTTATAAAATTATTTGAAAAAATGGTCGGGAAATATGATTTTAAACCAACCGATTACGAAGAAACGCAATTACAATTTCGGAAAGTTGTTTTTGAGAACATATCCTTTAAATATCCTAATACAGAGAACTATGTCTTTGAAAATTTCAATCTCACGATGAATACAAACAATAATATTATTGGAATTGTTGGTTATTCCGGCATTGGCAAATCCACATTCATGAAAATGATGTTGAAATTATATAAATGTGATAAAGGACGTATTCTTATTGACGGTCAAGATATTGAAACCATAGACACGGAATATTTACGTAAAAATATTACCTATATAAATCAGAATTCTAAATTGTTTGATAAAAAAATTATCGAGAACATTTTATATGGTTGTAATAATATTTCAGTATGTCAAAAACATTTGGAAGAAATTCAAAAATATAAACAAATACAGAAAATATTCAAAGAAATTGATATTCATAATAAAAATGCCGGATTAGCTGGCGAAAATTTATCCGGCGGACAACGCCAAGTCGTTAATATTGTGAGTGGTTTGATAAACCCATGTAAAATATTAATTTTAGACGAACCAACGAATGCACTAGATATAGAATTAAAACAAGAAATTATACAATTGATTGGTGATTTCAAAAAATATAAACAATCCATTATTATTATTACTCATGACAAAGATGTGTATCCTTTGTTTGATGAAAAAATAGAACTTTAACCTGATTATACCAACCAACCAAATATGAATATATTTTGTATCAATATATTCATATCACAACTCATCTGCCTTATAATATCATATCTTTCACGAATGTGTCATAATAACCCATTGGTTTATCCTTTTTTGTAAAATCAAATAAATTGGCAAATGTTATTTCGTATAATAATGAAACACAATCCCTTACGTTGATGGTAATATAATATTTACCTTCATTTTCATATAAACTGATAGGGTCTTGTATTATATTTGGTGACTTATCTAACAAAATATTATTATACACATCTAATGGCTTGCGTGTCCCCGGTGATAACCACCAACTATTTAATTCTTCTTTACTACTCTCATAAAAATACATGACTGGTCTGGATACATATTCTAATCTCCATTCATTTGTATTTAACAATATTATATGACTATAATGCTCGTAACATTTTTTTAAAATACGCGAATGGCAACCACCAATATAATATCCATCTTTATAATATATTAAATTACTTCCGCCTCTTAAATATGTATTCGCAGTATTTATAGGTAACTGAATATTATTTTGTTTAAAGACGACCCTGCATAATCCTTGTGGGTTGAAATCATAATGGAGAATCACTAACGGATCATAATTATAGACAAAATATAATTTATTCTCTTTTACAAAAGGAGCCCAATTCTTTTCTATGACATTTCGTTTCATATTTTCTACTTGTAAAAATACTGGTCTCCATTCTTCAAATTTTGTTATTCCGATACATCTATTTTGATGTTGATATGGCGATATAGATATAAATATTACGTATACTTCGTCATTCAATATAAATATACGCGGGTCTTCTGCCTCTATGGTAAATCCGTATTCTTTAGGTATTTCCCAATCATCTCTCATGAAATATAAACCATTTTTTTTATTTTTATATATTCGTTCACATGTATACATTATACCGTGTAAAACACATTGGGCTTTAAACATACAAAAGGATACGTTAGGATAGTCGCCAGTCACATTACGAATATATTTTGTGTGTATGTTTGGCGTAAACCGATTCAACCATGATGTTTTATTATATTGTTCTTTACGAATGTTATGCGTCATGGGCGATATATTTAAATTATAATGTTTAATGCCTTTATCGTGAATATAATTCATACCTTCATATATTTCGAATGCATTAAATATAGCTAAGGCTCGTTCAGTATAACCACCAACGCTTCCAAAATTTGTTTCATATGGAAGTTGACAAGACCAAGGATATATTTCTTCTACGAATATTTCTAACCAACTACATAATTTTTCAAAAATACGTATTGGATATATATTTGTTTGCCATAAACTAAGAGGCATGTCTTCTAATTCCTTCATAGAATAATTTGTTTTGAAATGTGAATTGTAACTCTTTATTACAAAATCCAAATTTCTTTTATTTGAATACATCAATTTACTCCATTTTTGTTCTTTAACAATCGGTTCTTTTGCGCTCAATATATATATTGTGTCCGTATCCCTTTTCTCATATTTTTCATTATGTTTCATATCATATTGAGAGAACCCTACTAACTCTTTATCCGTATATAATTTATTCCAATACACATGGAGATAAGCAGATGTTTCCATATATCCTCTTTTCTGTAAAAACGGATTATACTTTTCTAATTCATATTCTAGTATGACGTTGGTATCACGCCGTTTTGGATATATTTCATTTACCCCAAAAAAATAAAAATAATAATTATCCTCTCTTACATAATAATCTTTATGAAATACACAAAACATTTTTACATTGCTACGTTCATTGTAATCTTGTAATTGTCTAGACATATTTTCTGTCATTACACCTATATAACAAGAATTGTTTATTTGATTTTACAAATGAATAAAATTTATGAATAATATTACAATAATAAATTTGTATTCAATACTGTAAAAATATTAAAATTTTATTCTTATGTATATTATATGTTCGGACGAATTCTCAAACGTTTCTGTCATCATCGTGATACAAATATCGCACAATTTCTAACACCATATAACCCTTTGGTAGAATGTGAAAAAAAATGTAATCATCCTTACGTAGAAAATACCAAACCTCCTCATATAGAAGAAACGAAAATATTTATTGAAAATGGCACGTTCATTCACAGTCAATCTAAATATTTACCAATTCAAATACAATATGTTGATAACAATCATAAAATCCATAAAATTTTGATTCATTTGACAAAATAAAATTACAATTGTATTTTTGTCATTGCAACTGTAATTTACAAACCATACATGCTAATAAAATATTTTAGAAAATTATAATATACTATATTGTTAAATGAATATAGTGTATTTTTTATTACGCCAATTTTTTAATGAAGAATCCTTGAATATAACTCTTATGATTCTCATCAGTTTTATTATAAATATTTTTCAAACCAATGGTATTTCTTATATATCAGCTACCATGATTGATTCTATACAAAAAAATGACAAAGTAAACGTCAATCTCTTCTTTAAATATTTTATATTCGTCTCTGTATTATTTATTATTTTATATAACGTATATAAATATTTCCAAAACAAAATATTAACCAAACTACGACAATGGATGCGACATCAATTAATAAAAATGCTTTTGATTATTAATAATGAGAACTTCAGTGAAGTTAATTTTACCAAATTAAATTCCCCCATCAATCGTATTTCATCGGTATGTTTTATGGTTTTTAATGATATTATTACCTATATTTTACCCAATATCACTTTCTTATTCATTATTACAGCTTATTTCCTATATAGTAATCTATTCTTTGGTTCCATTTTTATTATTGGTAATTTGGTTCTCATGGCTTATTTATATTTCAACTGGGGCGATATGATTACCCAAAATGAAGAATACGAAAAATATGTCAATGATAATGAATCCTATTTGGTTGAAATTTTAAATAATATTGATAAAATCATATATAGAGGTCAAACTGATAATGAAATCCATGAATTTTCTAAAAAAACGGAGAAATCTATACATTCAGCGTTCAATTTCTATTCTAATACCGCATATCATAGTACCATTATGAATATTATTGTATTTATGATTATCTTCTTATGTATAGGACAAATTATTTACATGTTTTTCAATAAAAAAATCGGATTAAAATTATTTATTACCTTTTTTACGATTCTATTATTGTATAGAGACCGTATTATAACAGTAATACAGCAAATTCCGGATTTTATAGAATTTTTAGGTCGGTCAGATTCAGTCGTGAAACATTTTAAAACAATGGCGAATGATTATGAAAAAGTACTGAAATCGAAATATAATAATCATTTTGATTTACCTTTTGATAAAATCACTTTTGAGAACGTGACCTTTAAATATAAAAGCGGGTTCTCAAATGTATTGGATCATTTTTCAAAAACGATTTATCTGAATCATAAAATCATTGGCATTGTCGGATTATCTGGCAATGGTAAATCTACGTTTGCGAAACTCATTATTAAGTTATATATACCCGATTTTGGTAATATTTATATTGACGACCAGAATGTAGACAGAATAGACGGAAACTATATTCGTAATAATATCACTTATGTAAATCAAAATTCGAAACTCTTTGATCGAAAAATAATTGAGAACCTATTATACGGTTGTTATGATTTGGATATATGTAATAAGTATTTACAAATCATCATGAAATACCCCAAAATAAAAGAATTGTATAAAAATATTGATATACATAATAAGTCTGCTGGATTATTTGGAGAGAACCTATCCGGCGGACAACGGCAAGTCGTAAATTTGATTAGTGGGTTGATTATGCCATCGAAAATCGTTATTTTAGATGAGCCAACAAATGCTTTGGATATGGCGCTTAAAAAAGAGGTTATCCAAATGATTGCTGATTTTAAACAGTATAAAAAATCGATTATTATTATCACACATGATAAAGATGTTTTTCCTATTTTGGATGAAACTATCAAAATAAACTAATATAGAGAATAGTTGAGTATATTCGTCAATAGAATGGCATCGTACCCTTTGCTGAAAGATATTGATATCATAAATAATAAGTTTATGTATGATATTGATACAATTGAATGGAATATCCAAAACGCATGTTTAAGTTTAAGGGTATTGTTGAGAAACCAACGGTTGACTCCCTATATATGTGCGAAATATGTGGTATTTGGTGGAAGAAACGGACAATATGCGGATTGTTGTGAAGATTCCTGGATATCGGTGGGCGAAGTATTGAATTACCAATCACATATTACCATGGAAGATATGATTGAAGCACGTAAAATAGTGAAAGAAGAATATGAAAGAGAAGAAAAGGAACGAAAAAAAATGGTGGAGGAAGAAGCATGGGTGTAAATTTTATTCGTTATCATCTTCATGATTTTCATATTCAAATTCCGCATCTCCGCCTAAAATGCTAATGGGTTTTCGTTTTGGTTGCCCGTTATCATCTTTTTTACGATTTTCTACTAATTTTCCAATGACGCATATATATGGGTCATTTAATTCAAATCGCACACCAATCACTTGTACGGTTATTTTCGCATTTTCAGTGATTGTCGCAAAATATTTATCGCTAAAATGATGGTCTCGTGCTATAAATACGGTTACTGGAACTGTACCATCTGTATCAATCACTTCGGCATGAATACCCGCTTTGGTAATTGTTTTCGTTTGACATTCTATCAACATTCCTTCTACTGGATGACATACCATACATTCAAATAAAGTATAAAATTCTACCAGGTCGCCATTAATCACACCGCTGGAATAATTCACTATTTTGACAGAATTTGGTTTAATAAAACCGTCGGTGATACATTTTCCTTCGGTTTTCTTCGATATGATTTTTTCTAAATTCTGTTTTATGCTTTTTCCAACCTCGGTAATAGATAATTGTACTTTCATGGTTAACATAGATGGCATATATACCCCATACACTTGTGGTTCAGTACGTTTTGGTTGTTTATCAGTCATTGTAATTGTATTATAATGATATAAAAATATTTTTATATCATTTCAATTTTTTTAGTTTTAGACCCTTAGAAAAAGCCGTTGGTTACAACTTTGATACTTCGCGGATCATTGCCTGCTCTATATTAAAAAACCATCTATTGCCATTACGTTTCGTCTCGTCATAATAGCGTAATAATATTTCGGTTAAAACACATAATGATATTTTGGTATAGTTATCTTTTATATCCGCATTATCATAAACAGGTTCTCCGCCAATTATTTCATTCAAATATTTTATAATTTGGGAATTTCCCAAATTATCACAACGAGAACCTTTATTGTTGCGTTTCTGTTTCATATCTTTTATTTTAAACGTCATTTCTCTATCTTTGAATAATTCCATAAATCCAATAATATCATTGAATTCCGATTTTTCAATAATATATTTATCATTGATAATTGAATTTATTTCATGTCGTTCAGTAGGTCGAGCTTCATTCCATAGAGTCAATAATTCATCGGATTGTATTAATATTTTATATTCATTTTTATTGGCGAGAACCAACGCTTTTTTTCCTGCATAATCTAATATTTTTTCGTGAAAATAAGATGTTATAATATTGTCTATCTCAGTGTTCTCTGCTTTCTTTTCCGAATATATTTTTTGAATCAATAAATATTTTTCTGAATATTCCAAATTATCCAAATAATGATAAACATAATATTTCCGGATAAAATCATGGGGTATATTGAAACGTTCTAATAAATCGGCATATACAAACGTAGAATGTTTAAACCAATTGGTATCTCGAGACTCGAATGTCACACCTTCTTTGCTGAATGCAATATTTAAATTATCATCAATTTCTCGCAAAATATCTTCCACCGATTTTACGATTTTCGTTTCTTCGGCTTTTTGTATCATCGTAACTACTTTGGGTACTTCTACTCTTAAAAATTCGTCTTTATAATCGACGGGTACATCTCTTTCAAATATAGACGCATTCTCATTTGTAATTTCCACTGGTTGAAATGCATAATAATCACCATTATTTATGAGAACGCCCATTCTGCCATATTTATCTATCAAATATTCCGTCTTATTATCTATCATTTGGGTTAATGTATAATAGATTTGTTCTATTGGATATGGTTTTACAATATTAATTCCATTGATTAAATGGTCTTTTCTATAAAATGACTGGTCTTTGAATAACTGACGTATTCTTTTTAAAATCATATGGTAATTGGTTTTCATGTATTCCGTGTTATAAGTATCTTTCACGATCGGTTTGGAAGTTATATCTATATGTGGAGAACATTGAAACGCACAATTATCCATATAATCACAAATATCTGTATACGGTCTATCCCCGATTTTATAATCTATGGTTTTACCACTGGATAAATGTATTTGTATATTCTGGTTCTCGGCTATACTATTTAATTTCTCTATTGTAAAATTCGTTTGTTCTATATTCAATAAACAATCTACTGCATTTTGTTTTAATACTCTGGTTACATTACCTATTTGAAATGCCTTTTTCTCGGCTAATCGATAGACATATAAATCCGCAGGTTCTTCGTCATTTCGTGGTAGAGTTGTATGTAAATAGAGTTCCACATTTCGTTCTTCAAATGGTAATTGACAATGACTTAAATTACGGACACTGCGCCCAATAATTTGTTCTACACGGTTCATATTATACCAAGGTTCCAATATATGACATTGGCGAATATTTTTGAAATCCAAGCCTTCGGATGCGGCTTTGGAGATAAGAATAACCTTTACGAGTTCTCCATTCTTATTTTCTGGTCTGGAAATATATTTTATATCTTTTGAATTATTCGGTGAAAAGTGTTTGTCTCCACTTAAAATAACATATTTGGCTTGACGAAATTGAGAACCTGTATATTGACTACGAGGCAATAGAGTTACCGAATCAATGGCTTCGGTGGGTGGAGTTTTAAATAATGGTTTGGTATAGGTTTCCGCACCATAACGTGTAAACCCCATTTCTTCCAGAGCTAGCGCAATCGGTACAATGCCACCATCTATATATTGGGAATATACCATGACTACACCGGTAGAATTACGAATACAATCACAAATCGTAGAAATCTTATTGCTATATTTACCAATATGTTCTCTATGGAAAATGCGTCCATAGTTCTCTATGACCCCTGGGTTATATTCAAAATCATAGCGTAGTGCATTTGGTACGGTAATGGTTTTGTATGTCATTATATTCGCCAATCCTTGTTTGCCAATCATATTATCAATAATTTCATTATTTTGGTTCTCATCCATGGGTTGAGTTTCTTGTTCCAATATAGAATCCATTTTTGGATTTGGATATACAATATTTAATGCCTCTAATGGAATTTGCAGTAAAGTATATCCGAATGCATCCAAATTTTCAAAATTTGGCAAAGTAATTAACTTACCTGTCTTATTATACATTTGGCTGCTTCTATTTCGTAAATTATTCATGATAAAATCATAACCTGTTTGTTGATATTCTCCGATTTGACTGGTATAAACCGGTATATGTTGTAGAGGTTCGGTAATTTCCTTTTCATTCATTTGTTTCTTTGGATAATTTGAAGTGACAATCATATGTTCTGGTGCGAAATCTACTGGATATATACGATAAGGAAATGTATATGGGTTCTCGCCACGAACATAGGAAACATAACCGATTAATTTGCGTTCTAAAAGTTCTCTACCTCCTTCCATCAATTCTCCGTTGATAGTTTGACTTGGAATAAAATTACCCTCTTTGTCAAACACTTGGTCTTCTTTAATCGTAGGTCGTTTATCATTCGCATTCATCAAATTTACTAACCATATGATTTCTTTATAATTATTATACATTGGTGTAGCGGACAATAGTAACAAACGTAACCCATCACTGTGTTTGGCTACTTCCATTAATAACATAGCGATTCGTTTGTTTTTATTATCGTCTGTATTACGAATATTATGTACTTCATCTATAATCACTAATCTATGATTAAATACTTTTTGTATTTTTTTGATACGTAATTTTGTTGCATCTAAACCCGAATCTTCGGGAACATTGGTATGTCTTTCAATAAAATTAGCGAATTCGGTATAACCCATAAAAGAATAATAATTATTGAGAATCGCATTCATTTGGGAAATTACCTTTTCTTTGGGAATATCAGTCAAATTGGTAGGATTGATTTCTCTCAATAAAGCATCTCCAATACAGGTATTTAAACTCCATAGCCCGTTCTCTTGTTTTAATTTGGTTTCATCAAAAAATTGGGTACGGAAATTGTTTTGTACGTTAGGAGAGGCAATAATAAGTATTTTATGTGTAACGCCAACCTGCTTCATATAAGAACGCATTTCTTCGGCAATACCAATCGCACTGCATGTTTTACCTGTACCCAAACCGTGATATAATAATAAACTATTATATGGTGTGTTGAGTGATAAGAAATTTTTGACAAACAATTGATGGGATGATAATTCAAAATCAGTATTACATAATTTGTTGGAGAATGTTTTTATGTCACGGATTTTACCGTCATATTTTGTATCATTAAATTCTTTACGTAATGCGATTTTTTCATTGAAGTTGGGATCATCCAAGGTCGGTAGTAGGGAAACCAAGGTTTCCCCTACGACCCCTTCCTTTTCTTCCAGGGAACCTACGGTTCCCTCGGACGCTCCCTCCCTTTGTAGGGAAACCAAGGTGTCCTCTGTGACACCTTCCTTTTCTGGTAGAGTTTCTTGCACTGGAGGTTCTTGCACTGGATGTTCTTGCACTGGAGTTTCATTTTCTATTGGTGGCTCAGGACTTAGTGTTTGGACTGATTGACTTTGTTGTAATCCTCGTAATCGAATAATTTCTTCTCTCAATGTTGCTTTTGTAGTAAATTTACCACTACTTTTTTTACCGGTTGGTTGATTTAATAATACAGAAAGCGTATCGCGTAATTCCTGTACGCTCATCTCTAATAAATCCGAATTATCATTGATAACCACCCGTTTGCTGGTTTTTAATGGTGCAATATTCGGGGTTACAATCGCATTATATAATGGGTCAGGCGCGTTGGTATTTATATTTACCGGGTGTAGTTCTGCTATCTCAGATACAACATTGGATGCTATACTCGATATGCTAGTAACAATCGGATTATTTGTCATTTGTTGAAGAATACTCTCTTTTTTCTTTCTGGTTTTTTTCGCTTTTTTTGGTTCGCATTCGCCAGTTTTAGGATTACGACGCATTCCATCCGGGCAATAAATTTTTTTTGTTGACATGTTATAAATATATATGTATGTATTTAAAATATACGTATATATTTTTATTCTCTTTCTTATGAAAAAAATAATCTATATTTTGTTAAACAATTATTCACATTACTAATTAATCGTTTTTTTTCTAAATTATAAGGTCGAATCATTTCCAAACATTTTTCATAAGACATCCATTCCATTTTACTAACTTCTGATAATTCATATTTATCTAATAATATACTATCATCGTATGGCATATACGCTACAAAATATTTATGTTTATATGATTTATAATTAGACCCGGTAAAAATTTCTTCAAAGGGTAATATATTTTGTATATTTTTTAATTTTTTTTGATGAATACCAGTTTCCTCACTAAATTCACGAACAGCACATTCATAATCTTTTTCCAAATAATTTCGACGACCTTTTGGAAATCCCCATTCCGGTTCTTCCCATATATCATGATCGTTGCTTTCATCTACTAGAGTTTCCAATGTATACACGGTATCTTTATTATATATTCCTTTTCGTAGAGAATTAAATTTATCACGCGATACAATTTCTTCCACTTTATATTGATTCGATATCATTTCACTTTTCCAAATATCTTTCCATAATCGGTCAAATTCTAACGAACATAATCGTTCCTTTTCTTCGGTTGTCATTTGTTTAATCATATTCATGATGTATTCTTTGTTATAGACGGAATATTTACCTCTCATGAAATCTAAATAACCCAACGTATCTTTACGTCGTATCATTAAATATTCTATATTTGTATCGTTATACCGAAATACAATAATCCCGATACTTGTAATAGGCATTTTACATTGATGATAGAGATGCCCCTGTTTTCCACAATTATTACAATAATTATCAGTCATTTTTATTATTCGGTTGTATTAATCTATTATAATCACATATCTTTATATATTTATAAAAAGAATGCTATTTGATTCAAATGTATGGGGTCCTCATTATTGGTTTTTTTTACATACAGTAGCACATTCTTATCCAGAACACCCAAATGATATAACGAAACGCAAATATTACGATTTAATACAAAACATGCCGTTATTTATACCTTTGCCTGAAATGGGAAATAAATTTAGCCAAATGTTAGATAAATACCCTGTAAAACCTTATTTAGATAATCGCGATTCGTTTATTCGATGGGTCCATTTTATACATAACAAATTTAATTATCTATTAGGGAAAGAAGAAATGAGTTTACAAAGCGGCTTAGATAAATATTATGCGGAATATAAACCGAAACCTATTTATCTGTCTGAAAAAATAAATATTCGTAAACACATTATACATATTTTCATTATATTATTACTCGTCTTTCTAATATATGTATGTTATGATAGTTAGATAAATCCGCCAAAAAGAAAAATCTAAGGATATATAAAGTATGAGATTTGAAATAATATTGTTTTTAATTGCCGGTTTCATTATGGCGAATATTTATACGGATGGAAAATACATGAGAATCGCATTATCATGGAAAAAATATTATCAAATGGCAGGCGTCGCCATCGGAGCATTGATGATATATTGGTTGATACGTAGAAAACCCGCACAAGCCAGAGAAATGTTATCCGCATCAAATGACTATTTAAAATATTTACCCGTAGATAAAAATACGTCCAGCATTATATCACCAATCTTGGATTTTACCACCAAACAAAATATTTTAGCCGACCAATATTGGGGGAGTTATAGTCAACAAGATGGAGGCTATAATTATCCAGTAGTACCCATGAGACAACAACACTCTGAAAAACGTATTTTAACTTCCGGAAAACAACCAACCAAACGTTCGGTCAGCGAAACAAAGAAAAAATATGTAGCATCGAGTCAAAATTGGAAATGTGGCGGGTGTGGTAAACAATTAACCGCCTGGTTTGAAGTAGATCATAAAGTAAGATTAGAATATGGAGGTTCAAATGAAGTGAGTAATTTGGTCGCATTGTGTCGCGAATGTCATGGTGAAAAAACGACTATGGAAAACCTTTAGATAATTTTCAATATAAAATAATAATTTTTTATTTATGTATATATCTTATTATAGTAAGATATAAACATGTTTCTTTCTGATATATTAAATATTTTTGGAAATAATACAAGTTCATTGTATTATTATGCAATCTTTTTTATTATAATCGCTTTATTTACAATGGCTATTTTTAAATTTAATGATAATATACAAAAATTCTCAGTTCTTAATTATATTATTTTACTTATCATTATTTTACCATTTTTACTATTTGTATTGATGAAACCGGTTTCAACAACCGAACAAACGATTCAAATAAATCCTACATTTATCATATTTGCTAGCATATTTTTATTACTATTTATCTATGGTTGCGTTAATATGTATTCAAAGATAACACTCCAAAATATTGTAATCATGAGTTATGTTTTAGCAATAATATTGGGAATGATTGTTTTATTAACCTTATCCATATTATTTACAATTCTTAGTACAAAATTACGCACATATACTGGATGGTCTGGAATATTTATCAGATTGTTATTTTATTTACCTTGTTTGTTAATAGATTTTGTAGAATATATCAAACAACAATACAAATTAACAACCAATACGACCTATATTCTTTTCATAACAGAATTGCTATTTATACTATTTTATTTCTATTTTCCAAAAATAGCACATTTCATTTTAAAAGGAACATATGGTGAATCTATTTTACCAGATTCACGTTTTTTGACAAGTGAATATAGTTTCCCTATAAATAAACTTATGTATAATACTGATTCGAAATCAAGTAACAAAATGTATCGTCAAGATTTCGCCATTTCAATGTGGACGTATATCGTTCCACAACCAGACAATTTTAGCGCTTATAAAGGAGAAAGTAATATATTCACTATGGGAAACAGTATGCCAAAAATAACATATTATAATAAACCCGATGATATTCATATGAGAAATAATTTGATATTTTATTATAAAGAGGATAAATACACCATACCGAATGAAGCTCAAAAGTGGACGAACATAGTACTAAATTATACATCAAATAGCTTAGATATATTCATAAACGGTGAATTAAAACGTTCATTTACTATACAACATCCAAACAATTATGATTCTATAAATGAGATTATTACTGGCAGTAATGATGGTTTAGATGGAGCCATATGTAACATTACTTATTATGACAAACATCTATCAAAATTTGAAATTAACAACAATTATAAATTATTAGCAAATAAAAACCCTCCAGTGAATGAATATTGATGAAAAATAAATAAAATATTATATTATATTATAAAATGAATTACGTTATTATTGTTTTAGGAATAATTGTTGTATTTTTATTATATTATGTGTATATCCGGTTATTGACCCCTTCTGTTATTAAACAAAGTGCGAAATTAAATGAAACAAATCCTCCTATTTCATATTTAAAAGACCCTACTAGTTTACATTACGCATATGGCATTTGGTTATATGTGAATTCTTGGGATAATACAAAAGAGAAGGTTATTATCAGTCGTGATAAAAATTTTAGTTTATATCTTGATGCTACCAGTGCTACATTATATTGTAAAATGTATTTAGATGATGATACCACCCAATTAATTACAATCACAAATAATTTCCCTTTACAAAAATGGGTCTATATTGTACTCAGTGTAGATTCTCAAATCGTTGATGTATATTTAAATGGTAAATTGGTAATCTCCCAAAAAATAACGAAAACACCAAAAATGCCAGGTGATTCTACCGTTCCATTATTACTCGGTGGTGCTGATACATGGGATGCGAATGTAGCTGATTTAATTCGTGTATCTCATGCAATGTCTCCACAAGAAGTGATGAATAATTATATTTCTGGATATAACAGCGTTGTTGGTGGAATATTTAGTATGAGTTCGTATAAAGCGAATTTGAAAGTGTTGAAAAATGGTGAAATATTCGCAGATACCCAATTGTTTTAGAGCAACACAGATTTGTATTGGTTATCGGTAATGACATTAAGAATTTAAAATGGGATTTCGTTTCATTTTAATTCTTTAATGGTTTAGATAATTTATATCAAATACTTTATGTATCTATAATATAATATAGATACATGAATTTAGAACAACCACAAAATCAAGGAACGAATATACAAAATAATATGTCAACTGTAAACAATAATGTTTCCAATTTTTTTACGAATATGAAACAAAATTTCAATACTATGCTAACTGGATTTTCAAATGAACCTGGTGCGAATCCACAATTTTCTTCATCCAATACAATCATTGCCAAATTCGCCTTTTTAATTTTGGTATTCATCATTTTTGTAATATTAATAAATTTAGGAATATCATTATTGATTTATTTTATTATGCCAAAAGATGACCCATATGTTATCAAAGGAATGATACAAGGCAGTCAACCTGCAACTATATCACAAGACCCGAATAATAGCAAATCTATTCCTATATTAAAATCGAATAATCAAAATGCTGGTATTGAATTTACATGGTCCACTTGGATTTATTTAGATGACCTTGGCACTAGTAATACGAAATATCAACATATTTTTAATAAAGGTGATAATAATTATGATTCTACTACAAATATTTCTTCAGTAAATAATGCGCCTGGTTTATATTTATCACCTGCAACGAATGAATTACATGTAATTATGAATACTGTTTCAAAAAGCGATGCAATTGAAATAATAGATATTAACAATGTTCCTATTAAAAAATGGGTCAACGTGATTATTCGATTAAAGAATACAATATTAGACGTTTATATCAATGGAAGTATCGCCGGACGTTTAGTATTACAGAATGTTCCAAAACAAAATTATAATAATGTGTATGTTTGTCAAAATGGCGGATTTACTGGTAAATTAGCCGATTTAAGATATTTTTCCAGAGCATTAAGTATTTTTGAAATCAATTCGGTTGTATCGAAAGGTCCAAATACAAGTACATCTGAATTAGATACAACAGTCACTTCCAAAGGTAATTATTCTTATTTATCTAATTTGTGGTATGCATCGAAACTATAATTTCGTAAAATAATATACATTCATTATGTATATTATTTATGACAACTATAAAAACCGATTTAAACAAAATATGCGACCAACGAAAGCAACAAATGTTATTTAATATTCCACCGGTTCGTTATACTCCGATTTCTCCTTATGAAAAATTTCCACAATTTACGAAATCTCAATTTGATATGCGCAGAAAAGCAGAGATATTATCATATACCGCAAACAAATCCAATACAAAAACAAATAATTTTACCAAAGCAAACAAATGGGCTCAATTAGTAAAAGGTGTAGGACAGCAATATAATTCGAAAAGCATAAAATTAACAGAAGTAAGGTACGAGAATTTAGATAATACCAAATATTCATCTATCGCAACATATACAGATATCATCGTAAATTATCCAGACACCTTCACGAAACATACGGATATCAATGGTAATATTTGGTATGATATTTCATCGCAACCGATCGTTATATGTAATGATAATATGATTCCGACTCCAACTTCATCCTCAGATGTACCTGGACCAGTGATAAATTTGATACGCGATTTGAATGTTCCTTTATATAATTATAAAAGTTCGATTGATACTGCGAATTATGGTCTCATACCTCCGACTGAGAATAAGTATATTAATTATAATATAGATACGAATATTCTAGGACAAAACAATACAACTACGAGCATTTTTTCATTGAATATCAACAATGCAATTGAAATGAGCGATTATTTTAATTTTGAAATACCATTGTCTATGTATTTTTCCGGTCAAAAAACGACAACATCTACTTCATATGACGTTTCATTTTCAAATATTTCAATGACGATTCAAACCCCTACAATCTCGGTATATTATAGTGATTCTATGGTAGGATTAAAGAATTCATATGATATATCATTTAATTGTATCAATAATAATATCATTTCTTTTGATTTGTCTTTAAATTCTACAACAAATAATTTTTCCGAATTTTCTGGTGAAATTTATATTGGAACATTAAAAATGAAAAACCTATTTTTATACACGCAGTCTGGTTATGTATATACTATCAAATTCAGTAATTTTATAACAGATAATACGAGTGATTTTACATTATATTCTAGTTATTTTTCTTCATTGCAATCTGGTATTAAATTTAATACGACTTCAATAACCAAAAACCAAACACATTGTGAAATTCATCAAACTACCTCTTCTGAACCAAATATTGGATTCACCTTGTCTTCTGCCAATTCTATATAATCTACAGGTTTCGTAGCTTCTGGATATGCTTCGCGATGGTTTATGTCAAATTCCAATTCGTCTATATAATTGATGATTACATATAACATATATTCAAATGCGTCCAATAATTCAGTTCCTTCTTTATATTTGACAAACCAAAAATTTTCCTTATACCGATGGAAAACAATTTCATTAAAGAAATTTTCGGGATTAAATAATAATTCGGTATCTATTTTCATATATATTTCATCTCTCAATAGGTAATATTTCATCGTCACATTTTTCAAATGATTTATAATTTCTACATAGATTAACAATGTATCCGGTTTTACTAAATTCCGATTGAAATTAGCGTCTAATAGAAAATTACGTAACCATTCTATTCCATGTAAGTTATGTCTTCCTATAGCATATTGTTGGTCGTTGTAATAATAATATTTTATCTCTTCCAATTTCTCCATTTTTTGCGAATCGTCCATAATATTATAGTATGAACGATACATTTTATATTTATTTTTTTATTTATATTTTATTTATGGTGTTTATGGGTATTTGTTCTGTGATAAATTAGGATTCAAACACATCGCCTGTTCGGGGAATACTTGCCCGGATAAACATTTATCACTATCAGTAACTTGTATACATCCTCTACGACCGTCATATTCTCCTACTAAACACCAACCCGCCTTTCCAGATGATATTGGTTTTTGTATTGGGTTGGTCGATGAATCCGGGGTTGGCTCTTTTTTAGGTGGGTTAGATACATTAATACTTTGGTCTAATTGATATTTCGCTTTTTCGTCTACATTTGGTCTACTTGCATCCTTTAATATATCACCAATAGATGATATAGTTCCGCCCGCAATATCTATGCCAGTTTTTGCTGTATTCGTTACAATATCCGCGGATTTGTCAATAATGGTTCCCGCTGTATATCCAAATACCGATAATATTTGGGTAATTAATGGTCCAAAAATGTTGGTAAGAATTTGTAATAAATTACCAAAAATATTTAAAATATTTATGCCTAAAAATGTCAATGTCAATAAAATCAATAAAAATATGATAATATAGTTTTTATTACTAAATATACTAGAAATTTGTGATGGTTGTTCTGAATAACCTATATTATTTGTCTCTGGTTGGCTATCCATATTCTATTATATAATATGGTATATTATTTTTTCATGATAGACATGTATTCGTTCAGTTAATTTGTTAAATATGTATTCTTATAATAAAAATGGGGTTATTCAATTATATAGATACGTTCTTTTTTATAAGTTTAGGAATTACTTTTATCTTAATATTACTGCTTGTATTTCATTTTAAACAACAAATTGCTAGTTTAGAACATAAAAATGATACTATGTTTGAAATTATAAATAATATTGTAAAAGAATTAAATTTTATGAAGAGCGGGTATTTAGTAAATTCAAGCCAATATCATTGTCAAGCGCTACAAGAACATAATGATGATACTATTATGTTCCAACAACATCCTTTTCAATCGAAACAAAATTTTGAAAATAAAATAGTTGTTTCCGACGATGATAGTGAGGACGAACAAGATAGTGATGATGATAGTGAAGACGACCAACATAGTGATGATGATGATACTGATAGTGAGGATGAAGAAGATAGTGAAGACGACCAACATAGTGATGATGAAGTTGTTGTTGTAAATCATAATGAAAACGATGTCAATGAAATAAAGGTGATTAATATTGAATTAGGCGATAATATTGAAATAAATGATATAGAAAATGATATCGAAAATGAGAACGATGCCGAAGAAGAAGAACCAATACAAGAACATTTTGAAAATGATACATCGATTGTTGTGACAAAATTGGAAAGCGAACATTTAGAAAGTAGTGAAAACACAGATCTAGTAATCAATACCACTACCGGGTTCAAAGCAACGAAAGATTATTATGCTCGTATGACCCTGAATGAATTAAAAACAATGGCTGTTACAAAAGGTTTAGTGAGTGATGCCAGTAAAATGAAAAAAATCCAACTTATTCAATTATTGTTAGAAAAACATTAAATTATATATATTATATTCTATATTATATATAATAATGTTCTCCAACCAATTTGAAACGATTGATTGTGCTTATCCTATCATTAAAGAAACGATCCCAAAATCTTCTTTAGGATATAATACAAATAATAAATACCCTGAATTTCCACCATTGATGAATGATGGTCGCTCTGTAACTGCTTCATATCAACCAGAAAGCGTCATCAATAATGAACTTATCACTAAAAATGGCATTCAAAGCAATTGGCAATATAGAAAATATTTAACCGAAAATTCTAAACAAATTATGGAATGGAACTTTCGCGAAGCATGTACCGATGCCGGATATTTCAAAAAACATAATGAAACTCCTTTATTCGGAATGGAACAGAATTTGCAAAATTCTACACCATATTTATTTAGTTCAGTCGTTGATAACGCCAAACCATTTGGATATGCCAATAGTGATTTAAAAGAAATTTATTTATCACGCGAACAATTAAATGCTCGTAAAATTTCGCCTGCTATTACCCAAGAAGAAATTTGGAAAAAAATGAAATAAATATTTTATTGAATTTTGTAAAATATTTACACTGTTGAAGAATTATATCCACGTTGATATATTATTTACGATTTCCAGATGTCATATCCATTCGTTTATTAGAATCCACATAACTATATCCTGGAGGACCTTGTATACCTTCTGGACCCTGTTCTCCTTGAGGTCCAGGCGGTCCTTGAGACCCACGTGGACCCAATTCACCTGATGGTCCTTGGGGTCCAGTAGGTCCCACCTCGCCCGATGGTCCTTGGGGTCCAGTAGGTCCCTGTTTTATGTCTTGTATCATATCTGATACAATTTGTCTTACATTATCTTGGGTAATTGGTTGATTATCAAATTCTTCCATTATGTATATATGTTTTACATAAAGAAGAATTACACAGCAGAATAAACCATAATATTTATTTATATGAGTTACGTAAATAATAGCAGTAAGTTCAAAAATAGTACCTATAAATAAATATATATTGTTATGTATGGTATTATAAAATATTACATATGCTAAAATTAGTGCTAAAACCAATAAGTTCAATGGATTTATTTTCATATATATAATCTATGCGGACAAATTAATTATTTTATTTCATTTTATTTTACATATACGCATATGAAATTAATTAGTTTTGATGTGGGAATTAAAAATATGGCATATTGTATCTTTCAAATAACACCTGGTTCTCCAACTTCTATTTTAGATTGGAATGTATTAAATTTATTAGAAAAAGATGCCCCCCAACATAGTTGTAATTGTTACTTAAAACCAAAAAATAAAAAAACACCCGCCAAATTATGTGGCAAGGTGGCAAAGTTCTCAAAAGGCTCCACTTATTTTTGTGATAAACATGCCAAAACGTCTACTGAATATTGTATTCCTACCAAACAAACCAGTCCCTCTCATTTTAATAAAATGAAAGTTCCCGAATTAAATGCCATTTGTAAAGATTTACAAATCATGGGAGAACACGACCATTTTACTCGACCCATTTTATTAGGTAAAATTCATGAATATTATGAGAACAAGTGTTTTGTGCCAATCGTCCATAAAAAGAAAAAATCGGCGAATGATACGGATTTAATCACGATTGGTAAGAAAATGAAACTATTATTGAATGAGATACCTGGAATTCATGAGATTACCCATGTGATTATTGAGAACCAAATATCTCCGATAGCGAATCGTATGAAAACCATACAGGGAATGTTGGCACAATATTTTATAATGAATAATAGTGATATTCATATTGAATTTATTTCATCTGCGAATAAATTGTCTATGAAAAACGTGGATGTAAAAAATGAAAATACAATGAATAGCGAGAACACATTTAGGGAAAATGGAGATGAAAATAGAGAACCTTTAGAAAATATTAATTCTGAATTTGTTACACAAAATAGTGTTTATAAGAAACACAAAATAGACGGGGTTACCAAATGTTCTCAAATATTAGATACCAATGATGATTTTAAAAAATGGAAATATGTTTTAGAAACAAAAAAGAAGGATGATTTAGCAGATTGTTTTTTACAGGGAATTTGGTACATCAATAAAAAATTTATTTAGGAAAAAGAAACATTCCAATGGTGCACAAATATTATTATATATATGCGTTGTCCTAAAGGATTTAGACAGCAACCACCAAAGTCAGGCATTTGTGTCAAAAATAATACCTCTAAAAGATGTGCGAAAGGAACTCGTAAAAATAAAAAAACTGGAAAATGCGAAAAACACACAAAACAAAGTAAAAGTAAAAAAATGAATAAAACTCCTGAAAAAGTAATGAAACAAGATAAAATTTGGAAAATTTATAAGATAGATTATGTTTATCCAACTATAATTGATGAAAAAAAAGTAGATCGTAGTGACTATGGAAGTATAAATATTGAAAATATATTCATCGAAAATGAAGAAAATGTAGTCCAAATTACTTTCGAAAATACAGAAGTGGAAGCGTTCATGGGAAAAAAACAAGATAAACATCCAAGAATTGTATGGGACGATAATACAATTCATAACATTAAAGATTTGAATATAGATATAAATACGTTGGATTCAAACAAATCCAATATTGTATTCTTTGGAACGGGAAATGATGACGATGGAAATAATACTGAAAGGAAAAATGTTGATCTCATTAAACGTGGCGCATATGGTAAATATGTAAACATAAATGATACATACCCAAATTTAGATAGCGAATACATAGATGATACAATAAAAGACCAGATTTTAGAAAAATCGATTGAAGTGATAAAACAGTTGTAATGATGCATTCATGGTGACGTGTAAATATAATAATATATCCTATCTATACTATTATATTCGAATAAAAAGAAAAATGAGACAAAACAATATTGAGAACTCAAATTATTATATATTTAAAATGCGGAGAACTTAAAAATAAAATTTGTATATTTATCATAAACAATGGAAGTCATTGATATTGGATTAAATGATTTAGAACCTATTTCTATTGATTTAGATAACTCATCATCAAAAGCTGTTAATTTTGGTCCTGGTATTGAATTATTAATGAATGATAGAGTAAAATCCGGTTCAAACAATATTAAATTTGAAGTCGGCGATTTAGATAATTTAGAACAAGAATTAAACAATCTTTCTGGGGTAGGTTCCGGTCCATCGAATAGTCATGCCAGTAGTCATTCCTCTGGTAGTGAAAGTAAAACATTAAGCGGTTTTAGTTCTAATTTATTCGGGTTTGGCGGTTCCGCTTCTGAATCCTCTTTTGATGGAGGTAAAACAATTCATTTAGAAAACGAATTCACCGATTCTAAATTAGGACAATCAACTGCTGAAAGTATGGGTAACACCAAAACATGGGATGGTTTTTCAAAAGTAAATGAAATTCCCACTGATAAAAGTTATGCTGCACCAACCAATCTTTCGGAACGAGAACGCCGTAGAAAGAAACGTATGATGATTAAAAAATTAGAGGATTGGAACTCCAAAGGGTTATACAAATCATCCTCGCATTTTACACTTGATTCTTCTTATGAAGAAATTGAAGACGAATATGAAACTGCAATGGAAGATAAACGCAAAAAAGATAGTATTAAATTACAGGGCTGGTGGTTTATGACGTTTGTAAATTCAGTTGAATATGCCAATGCGGCTTTCAATCCTTTTGATATTAATTTAGATGGTTGGGGAGAACAGGTGAGTGAAGATATTGATAGTTACGAAGAAATTTTTTCGGAATTACACGAAAAGTATAAGGGTGGTAAAATGGCTCCGGAATTATCCCTCTTGTTACGTCTTGGTTTTAGTGCGGCGGTGGTGAATTTCACCAACAAAGCATTATCCACTGCCACACCAGGATTTAATGATGTCATCCGTCAAAGTCCGGAATTAATGAAAGCCTTTACAAATGCCACCGTAAATAGTATGTCTCAAAATTCACCTGGATTTGCCTTTGCCAATAATATGATGCAAGACCAAATGAATAAACCACGTGGACCTCCTCCACCCGGTCCAATGGAAACCAAAGGACAAGCCCCACCACCTCGTCCTGGTATGGTATTCACCGAAGCACCAAGTAATCGCCAAGATATAAATGCGGCGCGGGGTGCTATGTTTAGAGAACAGGGGGTTGATTTAAATAATTATCAAGATATGACACAACAAGATAGAAGTAGTCGTCCAACCACTTTACCACCACAGGCACCATCACGACCTGAAATGCGTGGTCCACAAACCAGTGATATAGATAATATCTTATCTGGATTGAAAACCCGTAATGTGAATATCCATGAAAGTGCGGTGAATAACGATGATGATTCTATGATTTCCATTAGTTCTTTAAAAGACGTACAAAACGGAAATATGCCAAAACGTAGTCGCCGAAAACAACGTTCGGATAAAAATACAGTGTCATTAGACATCTAAGTAGGGAAACCGATGGTTTCCCCTACGACCCCTTCCTTTTATCCAGGGAACCTAATCCAGGGAACCTTTTCCAGGGAACCTACGGTTCCCTCGGACGCTCCCTCCCTTTGTAGGGAAACCGATGGGTAGTTTTGGGGATGTAAATGTAATTGCGTGAAAAAATAATAGGTTCATTGCCTATTATTTTTTATTTATTTTCACGTTGTCATTATAAAGATTACTCGCTATAAATATATAAAAAATAACTTACAAATATTATTAGACGGATCAATGAATTTTTGTAAAAAACCAACCAAAAGAATAAGTTTTAATTATATTGTAAATGTTGTACTCATACCATGCAGTAGAGAAATGGACGTAGAAATGAAAACCCTTTTATGGTGGAATAATAGAGAACTAAAATACTTTGGTATTTCTGCTATGGATGAACTTGACACCTTTTTATTATACAACTCACATCTCAATCGTAAACAAGCCATGAAATATCTGTATCAACCTGGATATATTGATATTTGATTTTACAACCTTACTGACGTATTTTTTTTGTATATTTTTTAATATAGCCATATCATATACCAGGTTAGAGATGCCCGAACATCCATTAAGTTTTCATTTTACCAAAGATTATGGAAATATTGATATTATTGAATTATGCCACGACGTTTTTATACAAATTGAATCCATCAACAATGAGATTGCTATCATTTCATTTATGAATGAAAAAAATGAAAATATAGATATTCCAAAAGGTGTAAAAGTAAATAATATTACACACGCACATAAAGAGCTTGTCAAACCGATCAATAACGTCTACGCATTAAGTTGGTTTGATAATTATTGTATTTATTATAATGGGAAATCGATTAAATTCATCAATAAACGTAATTGGGATATTTTTACCGAATATAAAAATGTTATCTAACATTAGTAGGGTGGGAGGTGGGGTAAATTAAAATTCAATCGTACATTTGTCACGATTATAATTTAGAATCATACATTTATCAAAATTATATGATTGCATGAGGGTTTCTTCATTCGGTAATGAAGTCCCTTTATAAAAATCCACGGGTTCAAATGCCAAATTGGGATTTTCAATATAAGTAGAATTGTCATACTGTTGTTTTGAAGCCGCCATTTTTGATATATAGGTTTCTACGTCATCAATGGTTCTTTTGAAAAATTGGGTGGTATTTCTGATTTTTTGTCCGGAATATTTATTACAGGCGTCATATGCGACAGCCGTAACCATAATTAATTTTTCGTGGTCTTCTTCCATGATATTATTGAAATATTCATTTATATATTGAGTTTGTACTTGGTCTATTATTTTGTCCGTGGGAGTAATATATGGACTTACTAAATTTTTATAATTTGGTATTAAATTGCGTGTAAATATTAGAAAGCACACTAAACGATATATCATGGTGTTCTTATAATTATAAAGGATTGTTTATAATTATATTTTTATCTTTTCATTCAATTTTATTACAAAAAATAAAGAGAGTAAATTACGCTCTAAAAATTACCTCCACGAAGCCGTAACACGAGATGCAAAGTGCTTTCTTTTTGAACGTTATAATCAGCTAATGTTCTCCCGTCTTCCAATTGTTTTCCAGCAAAGATCAATCGTTGTTGGTCCGGAGGGATACCTTCTTTGTCTTGAATCTTGGTCTTCACTGCATCTATGCTATCGGATGGTTCTACTTCCAATATAATAGTTTTTCCAGTAAGAGTTTTTATAAATATTTGCATCACGATTCTATAATATATATACCAGATAGAAAATATTTATACCCTTTTCTCAATATTCTGTTTTATCAATCTTGGCATTCCATTGGCGAAAACTCTTTTGGGCGATGTCTCGTTCTATTTGTATCATTTTGATTTTACGGTTCTCAACAGGCGTTGTCAATTCATCATAAATAAAATCATCATTAAATCCAATTTCTTTTGCATCTTTACGCGTATTCCCATAATATACGTTATCTATTTTCGCCCAATAAATCGCCGCCATACACATCGGGCATGGTTCACAAGAAGTATATATATTATGTCCGGTCAAATCATATGTATTCAGATTTTTACATGCATCACGTATGGCTACGATTTCCGCATGTTGAGTAGGATCATTATTTATAGTAACCATATTATGTCCTTGACCTACCAATACATCATATTGACTGACAATGACTGCGCCAAATGGTCCTCCTCCGGTTTTTACACTAAATTCTGCCAAGTCGCAGGCATTTGACATAAACTGCTTATCCATCTATCATACATAAAGATTATTTATTTTACAATTCTTCGCATTTACATACGTGATTACAATTATTTTTGATACATTTCTAACATTTTCTCTTTTTGGTCGTTATAATCCACCATCGGTTTATAATATTTGACACCTTTATATTTCGGATCCTTATGTGCGGTATGCCAATTATGAATATCTCGGGGTTCTAATTCGGCTAATTCCGGTATCCATTTTTTAATAAATTCACAATTTTTGTCAAAATTTTTAGATTGTAACCAGGGGTTCATATCACGGAAATAAGGCGTTCCATATACCCCTGTACTTGCTACACTTTGCCAGTTTCCTTGATTCGATGCTACATCATAATCCGTCAATTTTTGAGCGAAATATTTGGCTCCTTCTCTCCAATCTATCAATAATGTTTTTGTCAAAAAATTAGCCGTTGCCATACGTAATCTATTATGCATATATCCAGTGGCGTTTAATTGCCGCATTCCAGCATCAATCGTTGGAAAACCCGTTTCCCCATCACACCATCGTTCAAAATGACTTTTCGAACGACTCCATTTCACGTGTTGGTTATTATAAGATTTCGTCATGGTTTCTGGATATTCGTATAATATATGAGCGAAAAAATCACGCCATAAAAGTTCTCGTATCAATCCATGTTTTACTCCAAAATGTTCTTTATAAGCATAATAGACTTCACGAATAGAAATACAACCGAATTTTAAATAGGCGGATAAAAAAGACGTATTGTTTATAAAATAATCACGGGTTTTATCGTAATGTTTTTGTTCGGGGAGTGACTCGTTCAATCGTTTCAAACCATTGGCACGACCACCGTGTACTAATATATTCGTATTGGCTTTGACAAACAATTCGGCGGCTTTTTCCAAAGTGATTTCACTACTGATTGACGGTTGTGTTTTTCCCAAATTTTTCACATAGGTTCTCATTGGTTGTTCTACTTTTAAATCTATCGTGGCTTCATAAAACGGTGTGAATTTTTTATATATATTTTTACCCGCTCCGGATTTGATCGTTCCGGGTTCATGTAAATAATAATCCGCATAGGTTTCACATACAATATTGCGTTTTTTACAATAATTCACGGTTTCATTATCTCTTTCTATCGCATATGGAGTATAATCCCGATTAAAATGTACGGATGATATACCGACTTTATTGATAAAATGTTCTATTATTTTCAATTGTTTACCATAATAAATACATAAATACCCTCCAATTTTCGCGATTTCCTTAGATAAATCTTCTAAACTTTCTATCATAAATTGGATTGCGTTTTGAGAACGATATGAATTGTTTTTTCCTACTTGATCGGGCGTAAATATAAAACATACATATAATTCTTTACATTTATGACTGGCATTGATGAGTCCGATATTATCTATGATTCGCAAATCTCGGTGAAAAATAAATAATCCTTTTTCCGTTGACATAGATAGAATATAATTATATAAAATTGAATTAAAAATAACTTATTGTATACATATTATAACACTCGTAGCCATGGATTTTGAAACATTCTTTTACGATTTCTTAGCAATCATTAATATTTTATTCTTTGCTTTGGTTAAAAAAACCCACGATATTTCGTTAATTATTATTGAAAAAGTAAAAAATTACGATTATCAAGCATTAGGATTGAAAATTATATTTTATGCCGGTCAGGCAAAACAATTTTTGGTGGAAACGTATGAAAATAATTGTAAAAAAGGCGACCCCATTGACGTTGCAAAAGAAACTGTCGTTTATTATATAAAATATCTACATTCGGTGGTTTTGTCTTATCACATTGAACCAATGGAGAATGAATGGATTTCTACTGCATGTATATATCAAACTGATTTTGATAAAACAACTATGAATTATAGTTATAATGAAATATATCAACCAATGGCTGGTGAGGTTGAACCCGAATCGACACAACCCTCGCCGGTAATATTGTTAGACCAATTTAAACAATGGTTTCATGCGTCACAAAACATCATGAAAACGGACAAAAAAATAGAAGAATCTTTATTGACAATGAAAACGGGCGATACATATATTTACAAATTATGTACGCGCGAAAACAAATGTTGTCTTGAATTACCAAATGAATTATCTAAAATCAAATTTTTAAATATTGAATATTGTCATCCTGAAAATGAAAAATCGATTACCATCGACATTGACAAAAACGGATATTTAGTTGGCAATGAAATATTATCAAGTACTTTTGTAAAACGTTGTTTGGAATATATGAATGGTCTTAAATCGTTTGATATGAATTACACATTGAAAATTATGGATAATAATTTAGACAGTATTGTTTTAAAAAGTGATGAATATATTGTATTGGAACAAAATTCGTATAAAATTATGAAAAGAACAGCGATTGAACTCACGAATGATTGGGTCGATGTAGCGTCTGAAAACAATGAAACCGAATTCATAGAGAAGGTCATGGATGATGTAAATATCCATCTAGGGACTGAACCGAAACAGGAGACTATAGTCGAACCTGAAGCAGATAATGAAGCAGAACCTGTTCCAGAACCAGAAACAGAAAATGGACCAGAAAACGAAACAGAAGAAGAACTAGAAAATGAAACAGAAATAGAACCAGAAGAAGAACCACAAGAAAAAATAGAAAATGATATAGAATAAAAATAAAAAAGAATATTTTTTTACATAATTATTATAATGCTAACAAAAAACCATTTAAAAACAAAATATCATATTTATATACGGGCGTAATCATTATGGATGCAATGAGTATTCCTACCCCAAACCATAATTTGCATGGTAAATGGGATTTGTATTATCATTTACCAAACAACAACAAATGGGATTTATCCAGTTATACAATTATTATGAATGGGATAGATACAGTCGAAAAAGTATTATTGTTAAACGACCAAGTGAATGATAATATTGTAAAAAACTGTATGCTCTTTGTTATGCGTGAGGGGGTTACGCCCATGTGGGAAGACCCAAAAAATCGTGAGGGTGGTTGTTTTTCCTATAAAGTAGTGAATAAACAGGTTTATGAAGTATGGACCCATTTATTTTATTTATTATGTGGGGAAACATTATGCGTAGATAAAAAATATAATAAACATGTGAATGGTATTACCATTTCTCCTAAAAAAAATTTTTGTATTATAAAAATATGGTTGGATACGTCATTGTATCAAGATCCAAATATCATCACCAATATACCGAATTTGCTGAAACAGGGTTGTTTATTTAAGAAACATGAACCTGAATTCTAATTCCAGGGAACCTACGGTTCCCTTGGACGAACCCTCCCTTTATTTCGGGTGACTATAGGGTTCCCTTGGACGAACCCTCCCTTTGTAAAAATATATAGGCAATATATAATGGATAAAATAAATAAAAAAATAGATGACATCACGGTTTATCATTCGGTTCGGTTAGTCATACACCATATCATATGTGCTATTGAGGAATATAATGAACCAGAGGATATTTTGACAAATAATAGTATTTGGCGAAATGTTCCAGATAATTTTGATAAACCAAAATCAAATAAACATATATCATTTCATGACAAAGCACAAGAATATATAATACCGAATTGTCGTAATTATTTGACAGAAGAAGAACGACAACGTATTTGGTATACATCGCGCGATTATACAATTATGCAAAAGCAAGCATCACATGAAGTATTTTCATATATGTGTGCTTATCCTACTACGAATTATCGCCATTGTATAAAAAAATTATGGACGGAATATGATTTCATTCCATCTGAATAGAAAAATTGATTTATTTTTTATTATTATAACAAATAAATATAAACCCAATTCTATAATAATAATAACCTCCTCAATGAAAAAAATACCCCGTTATATTGATGCTTTACGTTCCGAAATTATTTATGATGTCGGTGAAAGTGCTGAAGAAAATTTCGATATTTTAGATGATGCCATGGGTGAAGATATGTGGTTTCACGTCCAAGGATTTTCATCATGTCATGTCATTGCTCGAATTGATGGTATAGAATTAGATAAAAAACAATTACGTCAGGTCATTACTCAAGGTTGTATGTTATGTAAACAATATTCTCGGTATGCTTATATGAATAATTTAGTTGTCATTTATACTCGTGTTAAAAACGTAAGAAAAACAAATATAGTAGGTAGAGTTGTTACGAAGGATGTCAAAAGTCGTGTCCTGTAATCCGGGGAACCTACGGTTCCCCCGGACGCCCCCTCCCTTTGTAGGGAAACCAAGGGTAGGGATTCTTACCCCACGACCCCTTCCTTTTAGTTTTACTTTTATAGATAATTTATTGTAAAAATAATAAATTATTTTTTTCATGCACTCTTCCCTACAAAGGGAGGGGGGCGTCCGGGGGAACCGTAGGTTCCCTGGATTATTTTTTGTCTAAGACTACCTCTTTCAGAACATTTCGGATGATTTTGTCACGGAATTTATTTTCCTGTTCTTCTCCTCTTCCACCCAAAGCCACCAATGCTAATTCCGTGAATTTTTCATTTGCCTCTGTATTGTTTATCACACTTTCTGGATATGCCAATTGCCAATCTTGTATTTGGTTCAAATTTAATTGGGCTACCTTATTAATCGCCCATTTCAATCTCCGTTTTTCATCATTCTCTTTCTCCCATTTATCATTATCTTTTATATAGAGTGTTTCACGTTTCAAATCAGTACAATGGATAGGTAATTTCTCTATTTCCATATTTCGTAATTCTTTGATAAAAATACGTGAAATACCTTCTACGAATCCTAACCTACCCGTAGTTTCAAAATCATGTATCGTTAATTTCAGTGAATTCACGAAATCCACTATATTCATGGCATCTTTACATGTTTCGTTCAAAAAGAAATTTAGATTGAATTGATTATTATTGTTGGTGGTATTATTATTCGTGGTTACAATAGACTGTTGATTTTTAGATAATTCCAAGATTTGTTTATTATGTTCTTCATTTTGTTGTAATAATTTATTTTGTAATTCTTTATTTTGTTCTATAAGAACATTTTGTAACTCTTTACTTTGGTTCAATACTTCCATAAATAATTGTGGTGCAAATGTATTCATCAAATCGGTTTCATCTGTGTTTTCATTTATGTTCGTTTGTATTGTAAGTTCTTTTTCTATACACTTTTGTTTGTGTTTCCATAACCCAGTTCTATTTTTAAACAATTTATTGCATATATTACATTCTAATATTGTTTTTGTTAAATTATCACTACTAAACATATGTTTTTTTGTTGTTATATGTTTATTATAATCTTTACATGAAGCAGTAGAATAATTACAACTTTCACAATGAAATATATTATTATCACAGGATTTTTTTGTTTCCATCGTGACTGAACGATGTTTTAACGTAAGCAAATGATTTGTGAAACTTTGTTTTCGCTCGGTTATATAATCACATTTTTCACAAAAATATTGCGGGATTTTTAGGGATTTTTTTGTTTCCATTTTCCTAAATTATGGAAACAAAAAAATCCCGCTATTTTTAACGAAAAAAAATTATGCTAACCGTTTTTCAAGTATTTTTTCGGTATTTAAAGCATCCACGAGTGAAACTGATTTTTTCGATTTTTTTGTAAAATTTATTCATCGCTTTTTCAAAATTGGACATTTTTAAAATGTCCAAAAATAAAAAGTGACCCCATTTCTTTTTCCGATTTTTTAAGGGTACCACTAATTTTTTCGTTAAATTTATATAACATATTACACATTTCTCTAAAATGGGCGCTTGAAATATGTAAAAGTGTAAATCACAAATCAATACTTCTCCTATAAAAATCACTTATTCGTGTATCGTATATTAGTGGGTTTGTGGTGAATGAATTTTTATCAGTTGTTTCTTGTTCCGATTTTTCATTGTATATTGTATTGAAGTCTATTTCATTTTTATCTGTTTCCTTTTTACTATAATATTTGTAAATAATATATATTATTATACCGCTAAGTGGGACAATAGTAAATATAATCAAATACATTTTTGTCCTATTCACTTTAAATGTATTTGAACTAAAATTATTTACCGTTGCATTTTCCTGACTATGTGAATATGTTGGAGAATAGGTTGGAGAATAGGTTGGAGAATAGGTTGGAGAATAGGTTGGAATAATAGTTGGAGAATAGGTTGGAATAATAGTTGGAGAATAGGTTGGAGAATAAGTTGGTGAATAGGTTGGAATAATAGTTGGAGAATAAGTTGGAGAATAGGTTGGAGAATAGGTTGGAGAATAGGTTGGAGAATAGGTTGGAGAATAGGTTGGAGAATAGGTTGGAGAATAGGTTGGAGAATAGGTTGGAGAATAGGTTGGAGAATAGGTTGGAGAATAGGTTGGAG
>Ga0214923_10001113_pt1 | contig 38956 bp, 18 predicted proteins | sample LL1510_MetaG_FD_177993 | JGI IMG/M metagenome (GOLD analysis project Ga0214923, IMG submission 177993) | Freshwater microbial communities from Lake Lanier, Atlanta, Georgia, United States - LL-1510 | ecosystem: Environmental > Aquatic > Freshwater > Lake | place: USA: Georgia | collected...
TATTTTGGAATGGAACGTAGTTTATTTTATTTTTTTAAATTTATATAATTTCTTTGATAATGCAATAATTTAAGATTTACAAATTATTAATTTTTTAAAGTATAAATTAAAATATTTTGAAATGAAATGTAGTTTATTTTATTTTTTTTAAATTTGTATAATTTATCTGATGATGCAATAATTTAAGATTTATAAATTATTTTATAATTTCTTAAACCATAAATTAAAATATTTTGAAATGAAACGTAGTTTTTTATTTTTTTTAAATTTATATAATTTTTTTGATGATGCAATAATTTAAGATTTACAAATTATTTTATAATTTTTAAAGTATAAATTAAAATATTTTGGAATGGAACGTAGTTTATTTTATTTTTTTAAATTTATATAATTTCTTTGATAATGCAATAATTTAAGATTTACAAATTATTAATTTTTTAAAGTATAAATTAAAATATTTTGAAATGAAACGCAATTTATTTTATTTTTTTTTAAATTTATATAATTTCTTTGATAATGCAATAATTTAAGATTTACAAATTATTTTATAATTTCTTAAAGCATAAATTAAAATATTTTGAAATGAAACGTAGTTTATTTTATTTTTTTTTTAAATTTATATAATTTTTTTGATGATGCAATAATTTAAGATTTATAAATTATTTTATAATTTCTTAAAGCATAAATTAAAATATTTTGGAATGGAACGTAGTTTTTTATTTTTTTTAAATTTATATAATTTCTTTGATGATGCAATAATTTAAGATTTATAAATTATTTTATAATTTCTTAAAGCATAAATTAAAATATTTTGGAATGGAACGTAGTTTTTTATTTTTTTTAAATTTATATAATTTCTTTGATGATGCAATAATTTAAGATTTATAAATTATTTTATAATTTCTTAAAGCATAACTTAAAATATTTTGGAATGGAACGTAGTTTTTTATTTTTTTTAAATTTATATAATTTCTTTGATGATGCAATAATTTAAAATTTATAAATTATTTTATATTTTTTCTGAAATTTTTATAATTTTTTTGAACTTAACAATAAAAATAATATATTTTCATTAGGGATGGTTTAGTAAAATAATAATAAAAAAATAAAAATTGATAAATCAATTTTTTATTTTTTTATTATTATTTTACTAAACCACCGAAGTTAAAAAAAATTTGGAACTTCATTTATTTAAAAATAAAAAATAAAAAATTGATAAATCAATTTTTTATTTTTTTATTATTATTTTACTAAACCACCGAAGTTAAAAAAAATAAAAATAATTAAAAATATATAGCTTTGCTATATATTTTTAATTATTTTTATTTTTTTTAACTTGGGATAAAATTTGGAACTTCGTTTATTTAAAAATAAAAAATAAAAAATTGATAAATCAATTTTTTATTTTTTATTTTTAAATATAAATTTTACCGTAGCCATTTTGGCTCAAGTTTTATGCTTTGAAACGTCTTATTTAACGGTCTTCTATATTTTATTAATTTTTCAATGAACGCCTTACTAAATACTCCACAATATTTAAGATTATTAAAAGACTTATGTAATATAGATATAAATATATTAAATAATTTAACCCATGAAAACTTTTGTACAGTTAATATTTCTTCTATTAGTGAAAATAATATTTGTCAACAAATTTTAGATGCAATATACAACAAAATACAATCTCAACAGTTAACATATATGTTATTATTAAAAAATAATGTATCTGATATATTAAAAAATAATAAATATGAAGAAGTACACCCTAAAATAAAATGGACTGATATATATGATCATTTAGATTTAGATAATAGTTTCATATTATATTATTTTTTACAAGATGATGAGATCTTAATATTTTGTTTTCTTCTAATGGAATATTATAATAATCAAATAATAGCTAACACACCTATAAATATATATATAAATGTATTTTCATATGATAATCCACTAGATTTATTAGATTATAAAGAGTATTTAAAAATACATTTATTAACTCATATGTATTATTTTGATAATAATCAAATAATTACTGATGGTAATATTTTAATAGAACTTGTTAAATATAATTATAAGGAATTAAAGAATGCCTCAGACGAATTGAAAAATGATCAGAGAATAGCATGTATAGCTGTGAGATATAATTATAAAGCATATGATTATGTAGATAAATCATTATTAAATAATAGATTTATATTAAAAGAGGTTATAAAACAAAATTATAAATATATCCCTTTTCAAAAATTAATAGAACTAAATTACGAAGATTTAATTATGTTAGTAGTTTCCAAAAATGGTTATTATTTAAAATATTTATCTATAAATTTACGTGATGATGAATCTATGGTTATGGCTGCCATTAGTAATTGTCCACATGCTATAAAATATGCGGGTCTTAATTGTAAATCAAACATAGATATTTCATTAAATGTAGTAAAACTAGATGGTACGTGTTTAGAATATTTAAGTGATGAAATGAATTCTAATGATATTATTGTATTTGCAGCAATTAAAGAAAATCCATTAGCTATAAAATATGCAAATAAAAAATTTAAATCAAATGAAACAGTAGCAGCACAATTAGTATCTAAAAATGGTTTATATATAGAATATTTTAGTAATATAATAAAATCAAATGAAGATATTATTGTAAAAGCGTTAACAAATAATGGAAACGCAATAGAATTTATAGATGTAAAATATCATACTAAAAAAAATATATTAATTGCAGCTAAAAAACATATAAATATAATAGAATATCTTAAAGATACTAATAATAATTTATATGAAGATGAAGACATAATAAATCAAGCATTAGATTATAATAATTATATATTTAAGGATATATCTGAAAAATATAGAAATAATATTAATATTGTGAGGAAAGTATGTCAACAATATCCAGAATGTTTATTATATAGTGAAGATATAAGAAAAAATGAAACGTATATATTAAATTTATTATCATATGATACAAATTATTATATTTTAAAATATATACATCCAGAATTACTAGAAAATATAGATTTTATGATGAAACTTTTTGAAATGTATCCATATACAGAAATATATAAATATATACCTGCAAAATTAAAAAAAAATAAAAAATTTTTAGTATATCTAATTCAACAAAATAGTGATATGTTAGAATATATAGATATGTTAGATACTACATTAATAATGACAGCTATTAAACAAAATAATAAAATTTTACTAAATTCATGGTTTACTAAAAGAATGTTATATTTTATTATTAGTACAGATGAAACAGCTTTATATTATATTGTACCATTTATATATTCTCGGGAATTAATATTATCTCCATATGAAAATAATCTTATATATAAAAATATTATATTAAAAGCATTAGAACGTTTTGGATGTGCACTTAAATATTTAAGTGATCAAGATAGAAAAGATATTGAGATAGTGTCAGTGGCAATTAAAAATAATGGTATGGCATTAGAATTTGCACACAGTGAATTAAAATCAAATTATGATATAGTATCAGCCGCAGTTACAAATAATGGTATGGCATTACAATTTGCATGTATCAATAATAAATTATTAAATAAAATAGCATTTATTGCAGTTAAACAAAATTATTTAGCATTACAATTTGTACCAAATACAATAAAAGAGTATGAAAAAATTGTAGCTATAACAATTGAACAAAATGAAAATGCAAAAGAATATATTAAAACACCTAATCGTGTAAAAAAAAGTAAACCAATAAAATTAAATATTGATATTAAGTTTAATTATTAAATAATTATTATTATTTTATTAAAAATAATTAGTATAATAAAAATTATTTATTATAAAATCATAATCTACACATATTATAGATAATAATATGTTTTTTATATATTTAAGAAAAAATATTTTTTCATAAATTAAATAACATAAATTATAAATTTATGTACATAATATTTATTATATTTTTTTATAAATTCTAATATAATTATTAAAAATAAAAAAGTTCTAATATATTATAAAAATATTTATATTCTTAATGATTTAAAAAATATATCATTTTTAAGAACATCATCCGGACATAAATATTCATCATTAACTAATAATCTTCCTCTTTCAGTAATATATTTACCATATCTATATTTTTCAGGAATAATTCTTTTAATAAAATGTTTAACTTTAGAAGGAACATGAGGAGAGCTTAATAATTCTGGAAAGAATCCTTTTCTCATTAATGTATTAAAAAAATAATGAATATCATAATATTTATTTTGAACAGGACTAATATTTATTTTATTAGTCCATGCTGCATATACTTTAGCATTATCTACAACATTAGGAATACATGCAAAATCAAAATCCCATAATTTTATTTGAAATCCAATATTTGGAATTATATATTTTTGATTATTAATTTTATATAAATATTTTTTATTAGTATCATCAATATAAGTATGATGAATTAAAATATTATTTGCTTTCATATCATTATGTCTAAATGATGGATATTTAGAATGTATTATAGCTAATACAGAAAATATTTGAAATAATATAACTTGCCAATCTTTAAATTTTAATGTTTTATATTTATTTTTTAAATAATCTAATAAATCACCCCCGTTAGCCCATTCACTAACTAATATAGATACATTTTGATAATATTCTCCTTTTTCATATTTTTCTATAAATTGTTCAAATTTTTTATTATTTATGATATTAGATTTTGTTAAATTTAAAAAAGGTTTAATACTTGTATTAAATGTTGTTATTGGTAAAACTATATGTGGTGTTTGATTATTAATTACAAATTGAGATAATAATTTAATCATAATTATCTCTGTATTTTCGGGACGATTTATATTATACATATCACCATAGTTTTCTTTTCTAGGATAAGCAACTATTTTTAATGCATATGGTTCTTTTGTATTATCTATAGAATCATCAATTAAATGAACACCTTTAAAAGTATGACCGGTAGATCCACTTTTAATATATAGTAATTTACCACCTAATATATTAATAGCAGTACTAAAGTCAATATATTTTTTAGATAATATTTCTCTTATATCTGTTGAATTAGTTATAACTTCAGTAGTATTTTTAAAATTTATAATAGAATCCATATTATTATTTAACATATTTTTTATATATTCTATTCTTTCGGATATTAAATATAATTTTTTATTCATATTTAATTAATAATATATATTATTTTATAACATTTAAATAAAATAAAATTATTTAAAAAAATAATTTTAAATAATTTTATTTTAAATTTATTTTTATATTAATATGTAATGAATAAAAGAATAATTAATGAATATTCTAGTTATAAAAAATATATGAATAATTCATCAATAGAATCCATTAATTATATACCACCTATTCAAATTAAAGAAGAATATATATTAAATTTATATAATATAAAAAATATTGAAGATATAGAAAATATATTTTTAGAAAATGATATTATAAATATTTATAATTTAGAAAGATTATTAAATTGTTGGATAATTTATAATTTATCAACACTTAAAAAAGATATATCACCCTTAATATATATATTAACTAAATATAATGAAGTTTATAAATTTACTAAATATCTTACACAAAATGAAATAAAATCATTTGTAAAAAAATGGATACATAATAAAAATATAAATAATTTTGAATTTAATTTAATTAAAGATTATTATATATACTTTCAATTAGAATTATAATTATATATTACAGAAAATATATATATATATATATATATATATATATGTATCGTATTAATAATATAACAACTTCCGCACCTTTATTTTATTCTGATATAAAATATTTAAATGTAAACAAAAATATGGAATTACGTAATTCATTAACAGATTTTTATCATAATAAAGTTATTAAATGGCTTAATGATAAAAAAATAAAAACTCATAATAATATAGAACTTATTGAATCATCTAAAGGACATAAACTAATTTATAAATTATTAAGATTATATGTAAAAAAACATAAAATTAATTGGTTTGACTTAAAAAATTATCATTATTTAATAAAAAACTATTTATTAAGAAAAGTATAATTTATTTATATATTATCAGATGTTCTAATTAATATTTATTATAATATATTCAAAATAGTAATATTATAATAATATTACATTTAAGAAAGCTTTATTTATTTTTATTATTATGTATAATAATAAAAATAAATAAAATTTTAGATACATTTAGAATACAATAATTAAATATATAACTTTAACAAATATCATATTATTCTGTATTTATATTATGTATTATACAATAACATTTTATACATTTATGCATATTAATTATATATCTTAATATATTTTCTATATTTACTAACCATAATGTTATTATTTTTGTAGTAAATATATCAAAATATGAAGTAATATTATTGGTAAATAAATTTATAATATGAGCAGGAATTATATTATCATAATTATTTAATAATTGAAAATAATTATTTAAAATATCATTAACTGACTCATGAATATAACCATTATATTCAGATTGAGAATCAAATATTTGTAATGTAATTGATACTAATTTAGGACATATAATTTTATATAAAATATCTATTAAAGATAAATTAAGTTCTGTGGGTATATCTGTTTTATTTATAGTATTAGTATATATTTGATTATATAATATAATATCAACATAATTCTTATTATTATCATCATTAACTGTATTTTCTTCAAAATATTTATTCAATGTTTCTTTCATACATTGTTCTATACTATTTCCTATTAATAATTTACATACACTTGATATTATTTCAAATATATAAGTTAATAGGTCAGATTTTATATGTTTAGAATTATCAAAATATTTTTGAATATCACAAATATTAAGATTTTTATATAAATTTAATAAATATTTCTGATCTATATCATATTTAATAGTTTCATTTAATAAATTATAAAAATTAATAATATTATTTAAATTACTATTTAAATTACTATTTAATATATCATCTAAAGAGTGATCTTTCGTATTTATATACGTAATTATATTATCTATTTCTATATTATTGGTAGTAGTATATTTAGTAATACTTTTAGTAAAATAAAATTCCCATAATTTTATTATATAATTATAATTTAATTTATGTGATATGGTATTTGATATTTTTTCTTCTAACTGATCTATTATAAATTGGTTAGATGTCTTCATGACTTTATTTATAATTTTACAAGTTACAATATGAAAACTATCTTTAATATATTTTAAAATATTATTATAATATAAATCATCATCTTTTATTAATTTAAGTATATTATTATATAAGTTAATATCAATATTATTTAAAAAGTCATTTATTGTATTAACATTTATTAATAATTTATTTATAATATCTACTAATTCTTGTTTTATAAATGATTTAATATATATATTAAATATATTATTATTAATATATTTTTTATCTAATATATAATTAATTACAGTATTATTATAATTTCTAATTAATTCATTAATAGTAATTTTACCATTGAAAGTAGCTATAGAAAAATTTATATTTGCATTATATAATAAATCAATAATTTTTAAATTAATTTTTAAAATATATTTTTTATTATTAACTATAATATTATTTAAATCATTTGGATATATATAACATTTATCTATGTGTGCGTGATCTGTAGCTACTACAGATTTATCTTCATATATACTATATACTGGAGGTATACTTATTTTTTTAGTATCAAATAATTTAAATTCTATATTCATATGTTCTGTGTTTAAATTAAATTCTTTAATAAATATATTTAATATATTTTGATCAATATAAATATTTATTTGTGTAATAATAATTTCTTCAATTAATTTTGCTATATATAACGGATCATTATTTCTAATAAATTCTTCATGTTTATATTTATCATATATGGTGGTAATTAAATAAATAGTTGTATAAATATAAAAATCATATAAATTGTCATATAATGGCACATATAATGGCGCAGATAATGAAGTTTTAATATTATTATCTAATTTATCAAATACATTATTATAATAACTATCCAAAAATGCATGGTTATATCCTATATTATCTAATTCAATTATAGTGCCGCCAGATTGAATGATATTATTTTGTTGAATTATATTATCATTTTCATTTGTCTGAAAGTGTATTATTTCTTCTATTTCAGTAAACTTATCATATTTTAATAATACTAATTTATTTATATTATTATCATTTTTATATATTTTTTGATTTAATAATTTATTATAAATATTTGAATTTAATTTATTATAATTAAATAATATATTTTTTTCTATAGATAAAAATATATTTACTTCTTCAGAAGTAATAATAGGTTTAATACTTCCTCCTGTATGTGATATATTAGATTGTTCATTATAATGAATTAATAATATTTCATTAAATATAATATTAGTTTGATCTGTTAATTCATTTATATATGTTAAAAATATTTGTTGATCATTCTCATCGTAAACATAATTTATATAATTAGTTAAAGTATTTAATTCTGATATATCTAAATTAATATGTTGACTATTAGAATTTATAAAATTATTATTTATATATATTAATGTTTCTATTTTATGTATTATTTTCATAGATTGTAAATAATTTAATATACCTGTATTTAATATATTTATTAATAATTTAAATGAATTTGATTCAGTATATATATAATTTGCTAGTTGACCCATAAATACATTCATTTTTATATTATTTATAGAATCATACATTATATCATAATTATATTCTAAATCAAATTCATTAATACATATCTTATATTTGTCTATTTTATTTTTTAACTCTATTATTTGTTCTTCTATTAAATTTAAATATATTAATTCATTATTATATTTATCATATTCTATTTTTAACTTATGTGTAGTATTTTCTAAATCTATTTTATTTTGTTCTTCGTGTATGGTATTATCTATGTCATTATAATATTTTATAAAATGAATATTATATAAATTACTTTGTATATTATAATTTTTTTTCATTTTTATTATATTATCTTGTATACTTTTATATGTTTCATATAATTCTATAAGTTTATTTTCAATATTTGTTATTTGTAATTCTAATTCTAATTTTGGATTTACTAGAATATTTTCTAGTAAATGTAGTTCTGTTTTTATTGTATTAAAATAACTTCGTGTATTATCATAACTTCGTGTATTATCATAACTTCGTGTATTATCATAACTTCGTGTATTATCATAACTTCGTGTATTATCATAACTTCGTGTATTATCATAACTTCGTGTATTATCATAACTTCGTGTATTATCATAACTTCGTGTATTAATAAAATTAGTATATATATTTTCTAGTTCATATACTGATTGAATATATATATCATTTTCATAATCTAATCTAGATAATAAATTTAGTTCTATATTAAATTTATTAATAAATTCATATATATTTAGTATATCTTCATATAATAATTTTATATTTTCATAGTTTTCTGGAGTTATTTGTTCTTTAATAGATTCTAATTCTTTTATATATTTTAATTGTGAATTAATTTGATTTTTCATAATATTATTTATTTTAATTATATTTAAAAAAGTATTTATATGATCTGTAAAATCTATTTTTTCACCAATTATCATATTTTTATAATTATTATGTAATTTATCTAAATAACTACATATAAATTTAAAATTTTCTTCTAATTTATAAAATGGTAATGTTATTAATGATATATTATTTTCTTCATTATTATATTCTTTATATATATCTAATATTGTTATATTAGAAATATTTTTTAATAACTTATTATTAGAAATAATAGATACTATATATTGTATAACTTCCGTAGTTTCATTAGTAACCATTGTAGATTTATTTGTCATTTCAGGAAAAAGGACTGCAACTTTAGCAACTTCTATAGATGCATTATAAACTGCTATAGTTGTATTAAATATTGATTTTAATGTATTATCTATTAAAGGTACAGTATTAATAGCATCTGAAACAGCATTATTTGCGGTAGTTATTATATTAACATTATAATTATATGTGTTTAATGTAGATATATATATATTTATATCTGCAATATTAGATATAATTTCATTTATAAAATTAAATATTTTCAAATCATTAAAATAATCAATAATTTTTGAAGTTATAGATATAATATAATAAATATTTGATATAGAATTAGAATCTAAATATTGTAATTTATTAATTTTATCTATACACGTTTCAATTGCAATACATTCACCATGAAAAATAGAATCTGCTATTAATTTAGTAATTTTTAATATTTTTTCTGATATATTATCTATATTTGTTTTAGAAGGAATAATTTCAGTAAGTATATTTTTTACTATATCTAATATTTTTGATACGTGTATTTCTACTATATTAGATACCGCATAAATACTTGAATTATTATTTAAATTTGATATATTTATCATATATTTATATGCTTTACTTGGTATAGATTCTATTTTAATTATAATTTTATTTATGTTATTTATTATATTAATTATAGATTTTTCAATTTGAAAATCATTATTTAAATGTTTTTTTAAAATTTGAAAAAATAAATTAGTATCTATATAATTATTAATTATATTTTGAAAATCAATTTTAGATAATTTAGCTGTTGATAATCCAGTATTTAATAATAATACTATATTATTAACAATTATATTTATATTAGGTTCATTAATAGAAATACTAGTTAATGAATGGGACGATGATATTTTTATTTTAATTAGTATACTGGATATAGATAAATTATTAAATATAATATCTTCATTAAAATCTATATTATTAAAAATATTATTTATGATATCAATAGGAAATAATGAATCAAACTGTTTTATATTATACGGGTGTATATGTTTTTTTAATTGATATATTAATTTTTTTAATAAATTTAAATGTGAAAATTCATATTGCCACTTTTTAGATAATAAAAAATCTATTTTTTGTTCAATATTAAATATATCATATAATAAAATATTATCACCATTTAATATATCATATATATATGTTGAAACTGACCTTATCATATCTAAATTTATTATTATGTCTTCAATTATATTAATTATATCTTTAGATTGAATTAATATAATCCAATTATTTAATTTTGATACTAAATCATCAATATTTTTATCATTTAATTTAAGTATTAATTGGGAAATATAAAAATATATTAATTGGAAATCATTAATTTGTTTTCTTATTATTATATAATTTTTTCGTATAAGATTTTTCCATTTTTTTATTTTATGTATTTCGTCATCTGTTATAGAAAAATCATTTTTGAGATCTACTTTATAATTAGATAATAATGATATATTTAAAAATGATAATTTATTTAAATTATTATTAGTATTAATAAATTCTATATATTCTTTAATGGTGTTAATAGTAGTATCTATAATTGGTAATATAATAACATTTTTATCAATAATATTAATAAACACTTCATAATACTTTATATAATTATCATTTGTTTCAGTTTGTATATAAGTTAATATAAAATATAAACGACTTATATATCTCGAATATATATTTTTTTTTGCTTTTAAAAATATATATTTTATATTATTTTGTAATTCAATATCAGTAATATTTTCTGAAGATAATAATATATTATTTTCAATTATGTTAATAAAATTAGAAATATTATTATATAAATTTTTAATTTGTTCTATTTGTTGGGTAATATTAAAATTATTTTTTATAGGAGTAATTTGTTGTATATTGTTAGTTGCATATTGTATAATTTCTGTAGTATTTTTAATTATTTCATTAATTTTAAATTTAATTATTTGTATTTCATTATTATTTTTATGTAAAATTAATGAATTTTGTAGTTTATATATTTTTATATTTATATGTTTTTGTTTTTCAAAAATATTTTTGTATAAATCTTTATATAAAATAATTTTTTCTATTATATGTTCATCATATTGTATTAAGTTAATATTTTTTATTATTTGCTTAGTATTATTTAATTGATTAGTAATATTAGAAATATTTAATGATATATATTGTATTTGATCTATAATAATTTCATATATTTTATTTTTATTATTTGACGATTTTAATATATTTTTAAGATCTAAATATTTATCGTTAATTATTGATATTATATCTTCATTTTGGATTATTATTTTATTAATTCCATTTAATAATATTATATTTGATTCATATAAATTAGTATTGGTTATTATAGGTAATAATTTTAATACATTTATATCTGAAATATTATAATATTTAAGTAAATTAAAAAATGTTATTACTAATGTTATAAATATTAATAATATGTTTTCTGTTTTTAAAATAATATTATAACTTATCATAATATATTTTATTGATTCGTGAATTTCGTTTATACTATTAATTATATGTTTATATTTTACAGATATTTTTTCAATTTTTATAATTAATTTTAATACAATTTTATCAATATTTTCTATAATTATTGAATCATTTTGTCTTATTTGTATTAAATAATTATGAATTTTATTTATTATATTTATAATATAAGTTTGAAATTTTTTTATATCATTATATAATATTATTATTTGAGTTTTATTAAAAAATTTTGTAATAATATTTTCAAATGTTAGGTTATTTATTGATGAATCATGAGAATTTACATATATTTGATATAATCCTATATTGACTTTTGAATCTATAGATTTATTATCCTTTGTATTTTTAATATTATTTAAATTATCTTTTAATTTTGATATTTTATTTTGTATTTGTATATCATGACCATCGGGTGAATTGCTTAGTTCAGATTTTAATTTATATATAGATTGTATTAGTTTATTTTTATAATTCATTTTTAATAAATTATTTTTATTTTCTTCAGATTCTATTTCTATTATTTTATATTTTTCATATTTAATAAGTTCATAATATATTTTTAATAAAGATAATTTATCTATATTTTTATATATAAAATTATTTAATGTAGTATCATGTTCTATTATATAAATTATATGTTGTTCTTTAAGTTGAGTTATAATATGATCAACATTAAAATAATTAGTTTTTCTTAATTCTTCTATTATAATAGAATTTTGATCTTCTGATATTTTATTTAATAATAATTCATAATTTTTTTTAAGGCTAATTATTTTTAATTTTAAATATTCTAAAATATATGTGATATAATCTATTTTATCTATAATTATTTTAATATTTTCTATAATAGTTGTATCATTGTTACATTTAAATATTAAATAATATTTTAATATATAAAATATATTTTTATATTTATTATAAATATTTATATATATATTTAATTCATGAAAAGATAATCTAAAAAGTTTTATTGAGTCATACTCAGGACTACCACCAGTTAGTGATGTTAGTGGTGGCGATGATGGTGACGGTGGTGGTGGTGGTCTTAATATAATTCTCATTTCATTTTCCTTTTTATTATCGATAGTATTATTAGTATCTATATAAAATTTAGTCATTCTCAAATTATCATCATTATTATGAAAGTCTTCCCAATAATTGTATAATGCTATTTGATAGTCGTTATTTTTATTTTTTATAATATTATTTAGTATAGAATTATATAGGGTATTGTTATTAATGGAATAAATATATAAATTGAGAAATATAATATATATATAAGAAAACTCATCTGGGATATTAATATTTTTTATTATTGTATTCTTAAACATAAAAGTATTATAATTATTAGTATAATTAATATTATGTATTAATCTATGAACTGTAATATTGTTATCATTTGAATTAACAAATATATTTACTATATGATAATTATATATATCTAAATCTTTACTATTATTAAAATTTATATATTTAATATCTTGATATAAAGTAATATTATTTTTAAAATATAAATACATAAAACGATTTGCCATTATAGAATTTAATATATTTGATATATCACTTATAATATTATTCATATTTAAATTATCTATTTTATGTATTATTGTTTTCAAAATATTATTATTAGTGCTATCTAGTTTAGATTCATATAATTTTATTTTATTTTTAATATCATATTTGTCATTTTCATATTTTTTATAAAAATAATTTAATGATTTATGAAAAATTAATATTTTTATAAAATTATCTTTCAGTATGGTATGAATATAATTTATATTATACTCTTCATTGCATTCTAAGAATTTATTTAAATGATTTAAAATAATATTAATTAAAAATTTAATTTGATTATTAAAATGTAGTATTTTATATAGTGTAAGTAAAAAATAAGAATGCCATGTAGGCATTCTTAAATAACTATTATATTGTATATTATATTTATTATCTCTTACATCAACATTAAAATTTAAATAATAATTTAATATTATAGGTTTATTATATAAATTTATATATTTATATTTTTGTAATTCTAAAGTTTGATTATTAAATAATATATTAAAATATAAAACTATATCTTCATAATAAATCATATTATTGAGATTAAAATTAATAGGAAATAATAATCCTTCATAATATAAACCAAATATATGTGCAAATTTAAAATGTTCAAAACTATTATATATATCCGTACTATTGATAATATCAATATGATTAATATAGGAATAAAAACTAGGTAATATTAATAAATCATTTCTAAAATGTATATTATTAAATACCGATATAGATTTATATATATTTTGATTATTTTTAATCATAAATATTATATCTATAATTGTTTGTTTTAATGGTTTATAATTCATTTTTTCATAATGTAATAAAATATTAGTAATTATATCAGATTTATTAGTTTCATTAATGTCATTTAGTTTATTACATACTTCAGGAGGAAGAGGATTAATATATTTTGAATTTTCATCAAAATCAGTTAATATTAATTCAATATACTCTGTAAATGTTGAGGATGGTGTCATATGTATTTTTAACATAGTTAAAAAACCATTTTTTAAATTATTAGGATAATATTCATATGCACCAATTAAAAATAATATTAAACAATCAAGCTCATAATATTCATTATTAAGTTGATGTTCGCTTATTAATTTAAGATAGTATTCATATATTATTAAACTTTTTCTATATTTAGTATCTATTGAGTATTTATTAGTAAACTCATGATTATCATATTCAAATATATACTTAGTTAATTTACAAATAATTATTTCTGTTGTATATTTTGATAAAATTTTTTCAATGTCAAAATATTCATTATTTAATATATATTGAATACATAAAACTGCACCATCCGATATATATTCAATATTATTATATATATGATAATATATATTATCAATATATGATTCATTAATTTCTGATATTTTTATATTTCTAATACCACCGCAATAAGTTAAATTATCAAAATCTATAATATCAGATATATTAGTAATGGCTAATTTTAATTTAATATCAGGCATTATTAAATTATTTAATTCTTCTATATATTCTTCAGATACATTATAACTAATATTTAATAAAGTGTTATTAGATATATTATTTTTTATTAAATAGTCGTAATTAATATATTTTTTATAAAAATAACCATACATATTATTAAATAAATTTAAATTATTATTATTTAACCAATTTAATTGAAATGTATCTAAATTATTATAAATGTTTTCTAATTTTTTAATTAATTTATTATAATCATTATTAATAGAATATAAATAATTTCCATTAATAATAATTCCGTTCTCATGAATTGGTGATTTCCATGATATTATTTTATTATAATTATGATATATTATATTTTCATTTTTTTTTAAATAATTTAAATGATTATATATAATTTCTTTAATTTTATTTTTGTTTGTAAAATAAAAATTTTGTATATTTAATGATTTATTTATTGTATTATATGTAGTATCAATATTATTATTGATATCGTTATAAGTGTTTTTAATTTTATCAATTGAATATTCATTATCAATATTATAAATATTTCTTTCAATAATTTTATCTAATAATTTCAATGGATGCATATTAATAGTTTTATATGATTTTTTATGATTATAATTATTAAAAATTGATAAATCCGTAATAAACATATTAGAAATACTATAAAAAATATCTCGTATGTTAATTAAATTAAAAATATAATAATAATTAACTGGTTTTTTTAATAAAATAAAATATATATAAAGTAATATAAAATTATCATTATATACTGGATGAATTTTCATTTTCGTTGTATATAACAATGGCATGGGAATGTCTGGTTCGGATTCTGGCGGTGTTGTTGGGTCTAATGGCGTATCTGATTTGGAGGATTCTGCAATTGGATATTCTGTCGGATGTTCCAGTACATCTTTCTTCATGTATTCAGTTATCATATTATCAAGCCATTCATATAATTTCTGTAGTGTGGTATTCAGCCTCTGTATAGTTTCCTTATTATAATTTGTATATATTTTATGTATATTATTAGATATATCATTATAATAAGCATTATATTCATCCTCCTTAGGTTTCATGTAGTTTAATATAACATTAAATAAGTATTCCATATAACTAATATAATAAAACAAGTAAGGCTGATTATATTCAAGCCATATATCATTCGGGGAACTATTAAGAGTGTTCAGGAAATTAATAAATTCCGGTAGCCATTTATTAAACAATTCTTCAAACATTGTTTTTTGCATTTCTCTAATTTGTTTTAATATACCTGGAATATTACTAATCATGTGTGTTATTTTAATGCACAACTCATCAATATTGATAGCTGTTTTAGTTTCTAGAGTTATGATGGCTTCCATATCTGTATACCAGTTATTCAACATAGACCAGTCATAATCGCGTGATACTAGTTGGGAGGTCAGGTCCTTGTAAAAATTTTTAATATCTTCATATACTTCATTATAATCAATATCTTCAGTATCTGGATTTTCTTTTATATTGGTAATCTGACTATGCAATTCTTCCAGCCATTTAATCCCCCACCAATCATCAGATATCGCGCCCCCTTCTAGATTATGTAAGTTCATCTTCATACTCTCCCCACATCCCCCTTTTTTTGGTACCCACTTTTTTTTCCCATCTTTGTTCCTCTTTGTGTCATCATTTTCTTCCTGCAAATCTTCCTCATATCTTTCTTCCCGTATTGTCCACATATCGCCCCCCTGATCTTTCCATTCTGTATCATCATATGCTTCCCATGTTGTCTCCATTCCGTCCTTCTGTTCGCCCCACTCTTGTTCCTCCACATCTTCCCATGATTGTCTCATTCCGTCCCCCTGTCCTGTCCATTCTTTATCATCATATTCTTCTTCCCATGTTGTCCCCATTCCGTCCTTTGATCCTTTTAAAATCTTTCCTTTATTCTTTCCTTTATCATTTCCTTTCCCCTTTCCTTTATTCTTTCCTTTCTCATGTCCTTTATCCTTTCCTTTATCCTTTCCTTCCCCCTTTCCTTTCCCCTTTCCTTTCCCCTTTCCTTTCCCATTATGGTTCTCCGTATTATTGGTCTCGATTTTAATTAAATACTCATCAATCTGTTTTTTTTCGTCATCTGTAATAGAATTATTCCATGTATCTCTATTCAACTTATACCATATAGTATCTTCCAACTTGTAATAATCTTTGTTAATATAATGCACATTACCATTGTTTTTTTCATTATACATACCAGATATAAAAAAATTAATTATATTTTGATTGAGAGAGTTTTGTAGAGTTGGTTTTTTATACAACTTATTAAAAGTAATTATCTGATCTTCAATACGTTTCTCATTACTATTTTTAATTATGTCGGTATAATATAAGTATGTAATAATTAATTCAGTACTAATTTTTGGATTTAAACTTATAATTTGTTTAATTATATCTGGAACATTATTTATACTAGTATATTCTACATTATCATCAATTATTTTATATATATTGTTTCCATCATTTAATGATATTGCATCTATTAAATATATTCTCCATAGTATTTCTTTATTTATAGTATTTGTAATATATTTATTTATAATACTAATATTAGTAATATTCATATCTAAATGATTACCATATGGTGTTAATAAATTAATATCATAAGCTTTATTTATATTATTAATTAAAACAAATATATTAATATATTTTATATTAATATATATATTGTATAATGATATAACATTTTTAATATCTTGATTTAATAATTTATGTATTTTTAATTTAATGTATTCTATAGATATATCATTTAAATGTTTTATTTTCTTATCGTAAATATCTATTAAATCATCATTGATCTTGCATATATCTTCATATACTGAATAACCTTCTGTAATATTTAATTCTTCAGGAGGGTCCTTAAATATATTTTTATATTTACTTTTGATATATTCTACATCTGTATATAATAAAAATGGGAATTGTATTAATTGATTGTCTAATTTATATAATTTAATTAATCTATTACGATATGTTGTATAACTGTCTAATTTATTTTTAATAAACTTATTTATAAATTCTTCATATTTTTGTATGTTTATTTCTGGATATGTCTTAGCTGTATATTCAAAATGATTATAAAATTTCACATCTTCTATATTGATTATAATTTTACATAATATTAATATATTATTATCAATATTAGAAGATGGTTCAGGTATCTCAATATTACTGACAACATTTTCGTGGCTATCCGGAATAACATAACCTACCAATAATTTTTTTAGTTCTTTCATATCATTAACTTTTTTATCATCAATATTTGTAGGCATATTAATTAAGTTTGCAAATTCATTTTTATTATTATTTTCAATAATAAGATTTCCTTTTAATATATAATGCATTGGTGTTTGTCCATAAATATCTTGTATATTAGGATTTACTTTTAAAGTTAATAAATAATCTGTAATATTTTCATATTGTAATTTACATGCTATATGTAATGGAGTTTGATGGTACTTATTTTTATGTTCTATATCAATATTATTTTTAATTAAATATTTAATAATATCATATTTTGCATTTTCTGTTGGATTTTCTAGAGTTAAAATATAATGAATTAAATTATCATTATCTTGATTTGTATAATTAATTGGAAAATTATGTTGATTTATAAAATTAATTAATTCAAACCCATCAAGTGTAGAAGCTATATTAAACATTTCAAATCCTTTTTTAGGATCAAAAGTTGATAAAATAGAATTATATTCTTTTTTTTTATCCATTATTAATAATATACTTTATTTTTTTATAATTAAAATATTTAAAGATTTATTATATAAAATATGTAATGTCCAATATAGAAGTTAGCCAAGAAATTATAGGAATAGATTTAGGAACTACTTATTCATGTGTTGGTGTTTTTAAAAATAACAATGTAGATATTATTTCTAATTCTTTAGGTAATAGAACTACTCCTTCATGGGTTTCTTTTACTGATACAGAAATATTAATAGGTGAAGCAGCAAAAAATATATATACAAAAAATATTAAAAATACAATTTATGATATTAAACGTTTAATGGGTAAAAATTTTTCAGATGTACAAAATGATATTACTGAATTAACTTATAAAGTTATTGGTGATGCTAATGATCGTATTCAAGTAGAAGTTGAATATCAAAATGAAGTTAAAAAATATTATCCTGAACAAATTTCAGCTATGATTTTAGAACATCTTAAAAGTTATGCGGAGACTTATTTAGGTCATCCTATTACAAAAGCTATTATTACGGTTCCAGCTTATTTTACTGATAAACAAAGGAGTGCAACTAAGGATTCCGGAGTTATTGCAGGTTTAAATGTAATGAGAATTATTAATGAACCAACAAGTAGTGCTATAGCATATGGTTTAGATAAAAATACAAATGAAGAAAAAAATATTATTATATTTGATACTGGTGGTAAAGTTCTGCCACCTGTGGTTAGAAGCCACCTTTAGATAATATATATTATCTAAAGAATCCGGTGAATTGCTGGAAAGTCCTAAAGATTATTGTACCACAGCGTAATTGGAAACAATAGGCGCGACGGTTTGAAAAACAATAATATATATGGATCATCAGCAGCCAAGCAACTAAGTTAATATATTAATTATATTAATATGTTGAAGGTTCAACGACTAGGAATTTATTCCCAAGAGTGCCGGAATTTAATTTTATTTAAACAAATAGTTATTATTGATCATTATGAGAGAAAATATATTAAATTCTATATATGAAATATTTAATAAAGAAACTAACACAATAATAAATATAGATAATATGAAATTATTATATAATACTCAAAAATATACTAAAAAAAATATACATGTATGGGAAATATATATTAATAATATTTTGTTAAAAAAAAAGTCAAATTTAATAATAAAATATAATTGTATAACATGTAATATTAATAATATTATATCTACAACTCAATTTATTAGAAAAATAAATAAATGTTCTATTAAGTGTTCTAATTGTAATTATATTAATAATAAAGTAAATAAATCATTGATAGAACAATATAAAGATAGTATTAATGAATTTAATAATTTACCTGATGAATTTAAAAGATCATATTTATTAAATCATTTATTAGAAATAGATTATAATAGAATTAAATCTAATATTATTGGTTTCTGTAATGGTAATAAAAATGATTTACATAATTATGAATTATGGAGTATATTTAAAGAAAATAATATAAAATTTATAACTGTTATATACGATAAATTAAATAATACTATTTTTAAACCTGATCAACCATTAATTAAATGTAATGAATGTAATAAACCATATAAAATAAATAATATAAATCAATTAAAAAATTCATGTAATATTCTATGTCATGAATGTAAATTATTAAATAATAAAAATATTAAAATTAAAATAATATATAATCTATTACATGAACCAATTATATATCAATCTAAATTAGAACTTAAATTTATTAAATGGATTCATTCAGAAGGTATAATAATAAATAATGGACCATGTATTAAATTTATTTATGAAAATAAAGAATATAATTATAAAATAACTTTTAAAATAAATAATGATATTATGATTGATATTCAAAATAATAATATAGATTATAATATTAAATATAATATTAAATATGATATTATATATCCCGAAATAAATAAAATATATAAATATTATTTAATAACCCCCCAAAATTGGAATCATATAATTAATCAAATAAAAAAATCTATTTGTTTAAATAAATTAAATAAGATATAGTCTGAACTTATGTGAAAACATAAGAATTGATTGTTAAATGCAATCAAGATAACAAGTGTGGGAACACATGATATTTCTATTTTAACTTTAGAAAGTGGAGTTTTTGAAGTTCGTTCTACTGGTGGAAATAGTAGATTAGGAGGTGAAGATTTTGATTTAAGATTAATATACCATTGTTTAGATGAATTAAAGAAAAAATATAAAGTTGATATTGCAAATATGCCTGAAGATAAATTAAATAAAATAAAAGCTAGATTACATCATTCATGTGAAAATGCAAAAAAACAATTGTCTTTATGTACTAATGCAACTATAGAATTAGACAGTTTATATGAAGGAATAGATTTTACATGTACTTTATCACGTGCTAAATTTGATACATTATGTTTAGATTTATTTCAAAAATTAATGGATCCATTAGATCGTGCATTGAAAGACGCTAAAATGTCTAAAACTGATATACATGAAATAATTTTAATTGGCGGTTCTACTAGAATCCCTAAAATTCAAGAATTACTAGCTAATTATTTTAATATTGAAATTGATAAATTATGTAAATCTATTAATCCTGATGAAGCGGTAGCTTTTGGTGCTTCCGTTCAAGGTGCTATATTAAATAATACTAAATCAGATGTATTAGATAATATTTTATTATTAGATGTTATACCATTAAGTTTAGGTATTGAAACATCCGGAGAAATTATGACTGTTATTATTCCTAGAAATACTTCAATCCCAACATCTAAATCGCAAACATTCTCAACACATAGTGATAACCAACCAGCCGTAACAATTAAAATTTATGAAGGTGAAAGACAATTAACTAAAGATTGTAATTTATTAGGTGAATTTGATTTAACCGAAATCCCACCAATGCCACGGGGACAACCACAAATAGAGGTAACTTATGATGTAGATACTAATGGAATATTAAATGTTCATGCAGTTGAAAAATCTTCTAAGAAAGAAAAGAAAATTAATATTTCTAATGATAAAAGTAGATTAACTAAAGAAGAAATAGAAATTATGATTAAAGAAGCAGAAAAATATAAAGAACAAGATGAAAAATATAAGCAATCATTTGAAGCAAAAAATATTTTAGAATCTTATTATTATTCAATTAGAAAAACTATAAGCAACTCAAAAATTAATGATAAATTACCTGATTCAGTAAATCATAAATTAACTAATGTAGAAGAATTATTAACAGTTAAAGAATTACAAGATAAAGATACATATGAAACTAAAAAGAAAGAACTTGAAGAAGTTTATGAACCGTTTATTAAAAAAATATATGAAGATAACCCGGAACTTGAAAAAGAAACTAACACTAATCCTATGAATAATATGAATATGGCTGATATGATGAAAAATATGAATCCAGATAATATGGCTGATATGATGAAAAATATGAATATGGGCGATATGATGAAAAATATGAATCCTGATAATATGGATGATATGATGAAAAACATGAATATGGAAGATATGATGAAAAATATGAATCCTGAAAAAATGGATGATATGATGAAAAATATGAATCCAGAAAAAATGGAAGATATGATGAAAAATATGAATATGGATGATATGATGGATCCTGCTAATATGGATAATATAATGAATCCTGCTAATATGGAAGATATGATTAAAAACATGAATATAGATAATATAAATAATGATAATACAAAAGACATAACAGATGAAGAATAAATACAAAATAGTATATATATGAGTATAATTAACTAATATTATAAATTTAGAAATTTAAATCATTAGTTTTGTTTTCTATATGTATTTATTATTATAATTTATATGGCTTATTAATTTTAAAAATATTTTTTATTATTATTTCACATTTTTATATTATTGTTATTTTCAGAAAAATTATAAAAAAATTATAAATCTTTAATTATTGCATCCCCATAGAAATTATAAAAAATTAAAAAAAAAAATAAAATAAACTACGTTCCATTCCAAAATATTTTAATTTATGGTTTAAAAAATTATTTTATAATTTTTCTGAAATTTTTATATTTTCTCTGAAAATAGTAATAATTATTTAAATTATATATTTATTGATAAATCTTCTTTTTATGTTAATGATTACGCGCGTTATGATTATTTAAAAAAGGTGAAATTATAACAAAAAATTATAAACATACACATTTACGTGAAAGAAAAACATTATTATCTGCTATAAATAAAGATAATTTTGTTTCAAATAAAATTATTAATGGTTCCGTTAAACGTGATATTTATTTATTATTTTTTAAAGAAAACTTAGAAATATTTAAATATAAAACTATATTACATAATAATGCAAGAATCCATCATTCAAAACTTTTAAAAGAATAAAGCTTTGCTTCCTGTAAGAATAATCATATTTAAAATATTTACCTCCGTATACGCCTCAATTTAATCCCATTGAGTTAGTTTTTTCTGAAATGAAAACACTATTCAGAAAATTAAAACATAAACGAAGTTCTCAATATTATGGAAGATATAAATTATACAATAAATAATATAAACAAAGCTATGCTTTCCAATAATTTTATTAGCTATGTGAATTATTCATTAAATTGTATTAATAATTATAAAAATTAATAGTTATTAATTTTTATAATTACATACAATAGCATATATACAAATAAAAATGTATAAAATATATTTTAAAAAAAAATTAGTAATTTATTAAATTAAGGTACATATTTTATTTATTTTTTCAGAAGTATCTATAATTTAATAAATAATTAATATTATTATATATTCTATAAGATACTACATATATAATAATATGTATAGTGTAATTAAAATATTTAATATAATTTCTCTGAAAATAGCAATAAATGAATTTTATTTTTTAATGCACGTAATTATTAATTAAGAAGCACACTTTATGTATAATCTTATTTTCAATAAGATTATAACCATAATTATAGTAGATGATAATAACAAGTTCTATATATTATTAAAATTTTTAATAAGCTTATAATAAATAATAGCCCATGCAAATAATAATTATGTCCTATATAAAATAAATTATATATGTCCGCATTTTTTTTAGATATCTAGAATATATATATATATTTATTTTTGGAAACTTTATTAATTTAAATTATAATTAATATATATAAATATTAATTAGATATTGTTTTGTAAACTTATATATACACAAATACTATATTATTTATATATAAATATATATATATATATATATATATATATATATAATAAATAATACTAATGATTATAAAAATAAATATATAAAATATAAAATTAAATATTTAAAATTAATTAATAATTTAAATAATAATATACAATATAAAACAACTTCAATAATAAAAAAACCAAACACCCCAACCACGTTTAAGAGTAAATCTAAACCTACATTATCAATAAAACAATTAAATAAAAAAATAAATCCATATAAAAAATTATCACGGTCATCAGTTCCCATTAAAAAAAAAATTTCACAAAAAAAATTATCCCATCCACATTCACAAAAACAATTACGTAAGTTTTCTCCAATTAAAAAAAAAATTTCACAAACAAAATTACGTAAGTTTTCTCCAATTAAAAAAAAAATTTCACAAACAAAATTACGTAAGTTTTCTCCAATTAAAAAAAAACAATCACAACAACAATTACGTAAGTTTTATCCAATTAAAAAAAAACAATCACAAAAACCTCTAACATCTCATATTTCTCATAATCAAATTAAATCACATCAAACTCAACAAATATCTGAACCTCTACATAATCATCACCCTATACAAACTTCAGTTACTAACGTATCCCCACAAGCTAAAACACCACAACATGAACCTCGTCTTACTCCTCTACAAGCTATGCAACCTTTAACTACTAACTTATCCCTACAAGATAAAACAGATCGAGATCATCAACCTCTAACAACTAATATTTTTAATAATCAAATTAAACCACATCAAACTCAACAAATATCTGAACCTCGACATATTTCTCCACACGCTACACGAAAATTAGATACTAACTTATCCATATCAGCTGAATCTCAATTTAATCATCGAGCTATGCAACCTTTAGGTACTAATTATCCCCTACAATATAAAACAGAACGAGTTCAACAACATGAACCTCGTCGTAATCATCAACGAGATATGCAAACTACTTCAGTTACTCCCGTATACCCTTCACAAGCTAAATTACTACAAATTGATGAAATTTATGATAGCATAAATTTTGAAGAATCCAACCTACAATTAGGAATAAATAATGATTTAGAAAAATATTATATGATTGAATTTTACCAGGATATAAGTGGATATATTTGTATTAAACATAATATATCAATTAAAGAAATATTTAGTAACAACATACCTGAATGTAATAATATTAAATATACTAATTCATTATTAACTAAACATATAGTGAATTTTAATAATATAGGATTATATTTTTTTAAAAATACTAAGAATTCTAATATATTGAATTCTTATAAAAGGTTGATTGAGAGTCCACAATCAACTAATTCACAATTATATATACAAACATTTAACCGATATTATTGTTGTGAGTATATAGTGGGTACACAATCAAATAAAAAATATATATTATTTACATCTGAATTATATAATAACTCAGACACATTTACTATTAATAACGTAATATTATTGTTATTATCTATTATTACTATGGCGGTACATAATAATATAAAAGTGCTAGTATTATATAAAATTAAATTTACTAAAGACATACGAAATTTAATGTTAGCAAATTTACTATATAGTCAATGTAATGAACTAGATATAGATATTATCTTATTTATGAATTTAGTTAAAATATCATACTCATATTTAGTTAAATATATATTTAAAGACATGAACGTATTAAAAGAAATGATAATAATAATACATAATGAGAAAATATGATATGTAATCATTTTTATATAAGTGTTTTCATTCAATTTATATATTTATATAAATATAAATTAAACTAATACAAAATTAGACTTTTTCATTGTAATATATAAATAGTATTCTCATTCAATTTATATATTTATATTTATATAAATGGACATGTATATTATAAATTTATTTAAATATTACAAATAATAATTTAAATAATTAAAATTATTATTAAAACTAATAATTTGTGTAATAAAAGAAATTAACAAAGTTCCCGTAAATTAATAATAAACAAAAACTAATTATATAATTAATATGGTGTTAATTATAATAATAAACATATATGGAAATACAATTTATTTATATTTTTTTTCAATAAGATTATAATAAAAACTAATTATAACTGACGATAATAAACATGTCTCAATGAATATATATTAGTTATGATAAATAAACAAAGTTTTGTTAAACATTTTTATTCTTTTATATATTTAACAGTATTAATAATTGTTATTAAGGAAACTAATTATATTAAATTTTATTTATTAATACATATATAGGTTTAATATATTATTGTTATTTTCAGAGAAATTATAAAAAATTCAGAAAAATTATAAAAATAATTTTTAAATCTTAAATTATCACATCTTCAGATAATTTATAAAAATTTTAAAAAAATAAACTATGTTTCAAAATATTTTAATTTAAGATTTAAAAATTATTTATTATAATTTTTCTGAAATTTTTATAATTTATCTGAAAATAACAATAATATTATCAATTTAAAAACTGTGTATATTTATTATTACTAATAATATAATAAATGATAGCTATTTGGGAACTTTGTTTATTTTTTCAGTGCATTTTAGAAAAATATTAATTTCTAAATTATGATTTTAAAAATACAAAAAATATTTAAAAAATTAAAAAAATATATTTTTTTAATTTTTTAAATAACACATAATAATAAATAGTAAACAAAAAAAAATAAAAATATTTAAAAATATTTTATATTTTTAATATAGATATATTTATTATAATATAAAAATTTACAAAGTTAATAAAGATTGTTTCTAATATATATTTATTATTATGAATTATGCTTTTAATGTTTATTACCTTATTTTATTTATTATTTATTAGAAAATAAATAAAATTAAAAAACTTGCTTCTAATATTCATATTACATAAATTATTAATTTTAATTATTTAATTTTTAATAAAATTATACAAAACATAAACTAATAATAATAAATATATTTATTTTGTCTAAAACAATAATAAATAATTATTAGAACTTTGTTTATTTTTTTCTGAAATTTTATTTTTGAGAACATATAAATAAAATATATAATAAATATATTAAATTATTGTTTAGCTATTAAATGATATATTAAATTTTTATATTCATTATAATTATTTTTATATAAATTATTAATATCAATATTAGCTGGTGAATTTAAATTTGGTTCAATTAAAATGCTTAATACGCTTAATAATATACTATTAACACTTTGAGAAGGGTTCCATCTTTCACTAATATGTTCATAAGAAGAAATATCTTCTCCTTCATGTAAAATACTAATACACATTTTACCATTAGAATAAATATTAGGATGTAATAATTTTGTATTAAAAATAAATTCTGGAGGTTTATATGGATATTCATGAGTAAAAATTAAAGAACAATCAAATATACCACCTTCATATATTGTTTCAAGTGGTCCAAATAATAATACTTTCCAAGTATAAAAATCATCTGACGGTTCTAATGAATAATAAGGACTAATATTATTTAAATATTCTGTATATTCTAATCGTAATCTTCGTAGTGCCATATAAATATTAATTACAATTAATATTTAAAATAAAAATTTATCATTTTTAAAAATAATAAAAAAATGATAAAAAAATATTTTAAATATTAAATTAATATATATATTTATATGAATATTCAGCCATCAATAGTTACTTTATGTGGATCAACCAAATTTAAAAAACAATTTGAAGATATGAATTGTAAATTTACATTAGAAGGATATATAGTATTATCTCCCGGATGTTATGCACATGCAGATAATATAAGTATTACAGATGAAGAAAAAATTAAATTAGATGAATTACATAAAAAAAAAATTTTAATGTCAAATTTTATATTTATAATTAATGAAAATAATTATATAGGATCATCAACTAAATCTGAAATAGAATTTGCAATTACTAATAATATTCCTATATCATATTTATATGAAGTATAATACTATAAATACCAACTAAATACCAACTAAATAATATTAATAAAATTTTATTAATATTATTTATTTTCAGAAATAAATTAATATATTATGTATTTATAATTTGTTTCTAAATAATAAAGTTTGCTTCTATATTAATTTTATATTTTTATGAATTTGGTTTAAACAATTATTTATTTATTAATAATAATGACTAATTTTGGAATAATAACGGATATTATGAATAATATAATAAATACTCTGCCTACAAAAAAAATTAAATATGAAGAATTAATTATATTAAAAAATAATTTAATAAATTTATATGATAAAGAAATTATAGAAGAAATTTTTAATCGTTTATTTATACCAAATTATAATTTAAATAAAAAAATAATATTTACTAATGGACAAAATTGTTTTAGAGAGTTTGAGGATTTATATCCTGATATTCAAGTTTCTAATGATTTTATTAAATTAGAAAAACAATTTAATAAGTTAAAATTACTTCCTCAACCAGAACAACGAACTAAAGAATGGTTTATATATAGATATAATCGTATAACTGCATCAGATACTGCTGCTGCCATTGATTGTAATCCATATGAAACAGTTGAAGAATTTATTTTAAAAAAATGTGATCCAAATCATCCATTTAGAGATAACGATGCTGTATATCATGGTAAAAAGTATGAACCAATAGCTACAATGTTATATGAACATATATATAATACTAGAGTATTTGAATTTGGCGCTTTACCTTCAGATAAATATATTTTTTTAGGTGCTTCTCCTGATGGTATTTGTTCTAAATATACTTTAGATAATAAATTTTCTTCAAAATTTGGTACCATGTTAGAAATTAAATGTCCTGTTACACGAGAAATAATAACTAGAGGTGAAATAATAGATGATATATGTCCATATTATTATTATTGTCAAATTCAACAACAATTGGAATGTTGTGAGTTAGATATATGTGATTTTTGGCAATGTAAAATAAGTGAATATAATAATAAAAATGAATTTATGCTAGATACATGTTCAGAATGTATTAATACAGAAAATACTAATAGTCATTCTATTAGTATTGATAATAAATTAAAAAAGGGAATAATATTAGAATTTTACCCTAAACATTTTAAACCTGAATTTGATAAAGATATAATAAAATGGAAAAGTAAATATATTTATCCTAAAAGATTAGATTTAAGTATTGAACAATATAATAATTGGATTTTAAAAATATTAGATGAATACCATAATTTATATCCTGATATACATGAAAAATATTATTTTAATAGAATAATTTATTGGAAACTGGATAAATCACATAATGTATCAATACCTAGAAATATTCCATTTTTAGAAAAAATAATACCAATATTAGAAATAACATGGTCTAAAGTAGTATATTATAGAAAAAATAAAGATAAATTAGATGAATTAAAAGATATAGTTAAGAAACGAAAAAAATATGTAAAAATTAATGCTAATTATAAAATTAATAATTATTTATTAACTGATAAAATAAAATTTTTAAATAATAATTTTAAATTATCATCTAAATATAATTCTCAAGAGTCTGATATTGAAGAATATAGTCTTTTTGTTACTTAAAAATAATTAATCATTAACTTTTTGAGTTGTTCTTTTTAATACTACTTTTTCTACGATTGGTCTTGATTTAACTATTTTATCTGTTATATCTAAAGCTTTAGAATTATCACCTATTATATCAGTTAAAGTTTTTTGTATTAATTCTTTTTTTAATGGAGATTGTGTTTTAGTAACACTTCTAATCAATTTTCCATTAGAAATATCAATAGTATTTTCTTCTATAGATTGTAAATATTCTAAAATATATTCTTCGTTTTGTTTTTTTACAGTTGATAATTCTTTTAATGATTTTTTAATTTCTTTTATTTTATCATCATATTCAATATATTTTTTAACTGTATGAACAAACTCAGCAGAAACTTTTTCAGTCATTATATTATATATAGAAAATTAATTTTAAAATTATTTTATAATTTTAAAATTAATAAAATATATTTGATTTTAACAAAAAAAAATATTTATTATAAATCAAACTCACCCATTTAATAAATTTTAATTATTTATAATAATTAATAATTGTATTATTATATATTAAACATATCTATAATAAAATTACTCATTTTCAAATTATTATATGTAATATGATAATATCTAATTATATATAATGAATGAATTTAATGATTTTATAAAAACAGCATTGGATTATTATGATGACCAAAAATTATCATATTCATTTTTTAGTAAAACAACAAAACCACAAATAAAATTAGATAATAATAATATAAAAATATATGATGATAATAAAATATTATATCATGGAAAATATGAATTATTAGGATATTTAGATTTAAAAACTAATATATGGCATTGGGGTTGGTTAGTTCCTTCTATTAATTCTAAATATACTCAACTAGCTAAAGATTTACTAAATTATGCATTAAAATTAGACAATACAGATACTAATGAACATTATTATATTAGATTATTATTATTAAATTCAAGATTAACAATTAAATATAGTTTTGAACAAGATGTTAATATGGCTATATGTTCATATTTATTAAAAGATAAAATAAAATTTATATATCCTGTAGAAGAACAATTAAAAATAAAATATTTTTTAATATTATAAAATATCTAATATATAATAATGACTGAAAATAATAATTATTATATAATTTTTATAAAAATTATAGCAATAATTTATTCAACAATAATATTTTCTTATGCTAGTTTATTAATGGTATTTTATAGTGATAAATATTTATTTAAATATTTTAATGATGAAACTGATGAAAATATAAATAATAAATCAACATTAATGCATTTTACAGAATTTACAATTATGATATCTATAATTGGGATTTTAGCTTATTTTGGTAGAAATATATTATGTAAAGTTCCATTTCCTTTTGATAATCAGTGTGGGTTTAATTATATGCAATTAAAAGAAGTATCAAGCGGAGGAATGATATTATATATTTTATTTAGTTTTTCAGTTATATTAAATAAAAAAATTAACGTATTACGTAAACGTTTAGAAATGGCAATATAAAATTAATATCTAATATAAAATAATATGGCTGCGTATGATGTTTTTTTTAAAAATATTTATATTTCAATGCTTAATTTTAATAATATTCAAAATGTAAATGATAATACTATATTATCTACAAAAGTATCAATAAATACTAATTTATATATTTCTGGATTTAGTATATTACAAAATAGTAATCAACCATATCAACAAGAAAATATAAATATATTTAAGTCTAATTTAAATATTAAAGGAACATTAATAAATAACAATTGTATGACTGTAATGAATATATTAAATGTATCAGGAATAACAATTATTAATAATAATCTTAGTATATTATCTAATTTAAAAATATCATCAAGTAGTATATTAAATAATATATTAAATGTTGGCGGATCAACAAATATAATAGGTTATACTAGTATAAATTCTACTTTAAATATTTCTGGATCAGCTATATGTAAAAATAATGTATTAACTGATACAATCCAAGGTAATAATTTAAATATATTTGGAAATACTATTAATATTGGTAATAGTAATACTCAAATAAATATAACTGGAACTGCTTTATATGATGCAACTGTAAATATTCAAATTATAGATAAAATTATTACATTAAATATTAATTCAAATGATTATAATACTGGTAATGATATTGGTAATTATTGTGGTATACAATGTTACGGTATATCTGGTATAGGATTTATACAAACTAATACTGATGCATCTAGATTTATTATTAAAACTCCTATAGAAAATACATATGGATATATTGCTGTTCAAGATATATATAATAATATAAATATATCTGGAACAACAAAATTAGGACCAACTAATATATATTCAATATTAAATATTTCTGGATTTTGTCAATTGAATAATAATGTAAATATTAATAATAATTTAAATATTTATTCTTCAAATATTATTAATAATTCTACAAGTATAATAAGTTCATTAAATATTTCAAATAATACAATAATAAATGGAAATACAACAATATTAAACCAATTAAATATATCAAATACTTCTTCGTGTTTTATGAATAATAATTTAACAATTAATAGTTCATTAAATATAGTTAATAATAATATAGTTGGTAATAATACTATATTAAGTTTTATTAATGTAAATAATTTTTCATCTAATAATTGTAATATGTTAAATTTATATGTTTCAGGAACAAGTAATTTAGGTTATACTACTATATTAAGTAATTTAAATATATCAAATAATATGATTATAAATAATTCTTTATATGGTATTTCAAATTTAAATATATTAAATACTACAGTATTAAATAATAATACTAGTATTAATTCATCATTAAATATATCTGGACCAACATTATTATATGGTAATAATACTTTATTAGCTAATTTAAATGTATTAGGTCAAATAATAACTAAATTACCTAATTATTTTTCTAATAGTATTGCTAGGGAAGCCGGTATTCCATTATGGGGATTATATAGAACTGGTGGAATATTAAAAGTAAGAGTAAATGATACTCCACCTAATATAACTTTAATAGGATCATCTAATATTAATATAACTCAAGGAACTACATTTATAGAACCAGGAATATCTATATATAGTCCTGTCTATTCAAATATAAAAGGTTATATAACAAGTATTAATAATGGATCTAATAATATTATTATTAATCCAATATTAATATCTGGAAATTCAACATTAATAGCACAAACAAGTAGCTTATCTATAGGATCATATTTAATTACTTATAATGCTACAGATCCGGATGGATTAGTTGGGGTTGGTATGAGAACTTTAACAGTGCCATCACCCCCCGCACAACCACCGGCCGGACTTACAAATTTACCTAAAGGTGTAAGTCAATATGGAAATATATTTCCTCCGGTTGTTCCGGCAGGTTTATCATACTCATGTATTTCATCAGTAACAATATCGGGTTCAGGCTCTGTTATTGCTATTGGAATGGCAACAATTCCAAATAATACATCTCCAAATACCAACGGTAGAGGTCCTGGAGTTACATCTATTTATCAAATTATAAATAATGTATGGACTTTATTAGGTAATCCAATAGTAGGATCATTTAATGCTGATGCTAGTGAATATACATATGGTTGTAATTTATCATATGATGGAATGACTGTTCTAAAAAGTTTCCCAGGTTATGTAGGTATTGGAACAGCAACACATTGTCAGGGGTCTATGATAGTATATAATTATAATGGTTCTTCATGGGTTCAGAAAGGTCAAATTATATACGGTGATATTACGGTTGGTTATTCCACAGGAGCTTGGTCAGGTATTTCGTATGATGGTAATATAGTAAGTACTGGTTTTTATAATGATTTTATTTTTTCTAGTGCTATACAAGTATTTCAATTTAATAATAATCAATGGACCCAATTAGGTAATAATATTATATATATGAATTCTACTAGGGAAAGGACGCGTGGACTAACCTTTTCTAAGACTGGATTAATAAATGCTTTTTTAGGGTTTATTCCGGGAGGTGATCCATATGTTAAAGTTAATCAATATAACCCTCAAACATTACAATGGTCGCAATTAGGTTCTACAATTACACAAAGTACATATAATTTAGCTGCAAGACCATCATATCCAAAACTGTTAGAGAGTGGTTATAGTATGATTATTCCCGTAGATAATAGTAAGACTTTTTATGTATTTTTTTATAATAATGTTGATTGGATTATTGCAAGTAGTTGTTATGTTCCTAATGGACTGCTGACAGAAGAGTTAGGTATTTCTAACAACAGTATGATATTATCAGGATCATGGAATGCTAGCAGTCCTTCACAACAATTATTTGCATACTCAACAACAGGCTGGAAATTTATTACTTATTATGATACATATTCAAATTGGGGAGCAAACTCTGCGTGCTTTGTAAAGATATCAGAAGATGGACGATATATAATTTGCTCTGGGCAAGGTCGTATTGGTGATATATCAGCACAAAATTTGATATGTATAAGAGCATATATAATTAATTATTAAATAAATATATTATTGCTATCTTTACAAAAATTATAAAAATTTTAGAAAAATTAAAAAATATTTTAAAAAAATTATATTATTACTATTTACAGAAAAATTATAAACATTTTACAAAAATATAAAATTAATTTTTAAATCATAAATTAAAAATTAATTTTATAATTATTCTAAAATTTTTATAATTTCTCTAAACAAGAATACATATTTTAATTACACTATACATATGCATATTTATGTATTATCATATAAAATAAACAAAAAATATTATTTATTTGTAAAATTATATATAGTCATGACAATATAAATAATAAATATATTTTAATGGGCATGTTTAGTATCATCTGTTCGGATTACTGTTTAGTATTAATCTTATTGAAAAATAATAATAATAATTAATAAACGAAGTTAACAAAGTTTCCAATAAAAAATAATATAAAGGTCATGTTTAGTATCATATATTCGGATTACTGTTTAGTATTAACCTTATTGAAAAATAATAATAATAATTAATAAACGAAATTAACAAAGTTCCCAATAAAAAATAATAAATGAAGTTAACGAAGTTCCCAATATAAAATAATTATACTTTTAAGAAAGCAATCTTTATTTATTTTATTCTATTATAATTATTTTATATTAGACTTTGTTTATTTATTATTATTATTTTTCAATAAGGTTAATACTAAACAGTAATCCGAACAGATGATACTAAACATGCCCAATTTAATAAATTAATAATTTTTTTAAAATAAATGAAGTTCTAAAAATTATGTTCTTAAAATTATGAAGTTTCAATTATTACATTTTTAAACATCTTAAAAATAAAATATTTTATTTTTTTCCCAAACGCACTATATTTGTATATATGCTATTGCATATAATTATATAATTATTAATAAAGGAGATAATTATAGGAATAAAATTTATAATTAAAATAAAATAAAATTAATTACACCTAAAAATATAATATGAAAAATAATAGACAAGTCATAAATAATATAGATGAACTTTCATTAAAGACCGTTAGGAAAGACCGTTAGGAAAGACCGTTAGGAAAGACCGTTAGGAATGCTATTATAAGATTGAACATTTTTTAATAAATTAAAAAAATGTTTTAAACGTGTAATTATTATTAATGATAACACATTAAAAAATTATTATAGTTTTACTCATATAGCTGCGGCTTTTATAATATTAAATTTTAGTTTATAAAAAATGCAATAAAACTTGACTTCCTTACCCTATAATAGATTAGATTTTTTTAAATTAAAATAAACAAAGTTCCCTAATTAAAAATATTTATTATTATTTTTGAATACACTAATATATTAAATAAATCATTAGATATACTATTTTAAAAAATATATTAATAAATTATATAAGAATCCAAATTAAATATAAAATGAATAAACGTAGTTCCATATAATTTTTTATCAATCTTGTTTATTATTATACTTATATTTATTGCCTATTATTTAATTATTTGTTGTTTATTATTAATTTATATATTATACAAATTATTAGTTTAAAAATATTATTTAAATTGGACATGTTTATTATTATCTGTTTTATTTACTATTTATTATAAGTTTATTTAAAAATTACAAAATAATAATTTAAATAATTGTAATTATTGAAGTTCCCAATAATTTTATTTAAAGGAACTTCAATTATTAGTTGTAATAATAATTTAAATAATTAAAATTATTATTAAAACTAATAATTTGTGTAATAAATAAAGTTCCAGTAAATTATTGTTATTTTCAGAGAAATTATAAAATTTTTAGAAAAAATATGAAATTAATTTAAATCTTAAATTAAAATATTTTATAATTTTTCTGAAAATAGCAATAATAATAAACAAAAACTAATTTTATAATTAAGATGGCGCTAATTATAATAATAAACATATATGGAAGCATAATTTATTTATAGTTTTTTTTATTAAGATTATAATAAACAATAATTATAACCGATAATAATAACATGTCCATTATTATTAAAATAAATAATTTAAATAAAATAATAGAAACTTTATTTATTTAAATCAAATAATAAATAAAATATATGATAATAAACATGTCCAATATATAAAAATATTCAAAAACTAATTTTAAAATACTAATTTTAATATACTAATTTTATTGTTATTTTCCGAGAAATTATAAAAATTAACGAAGTTCCCAGAAAAATTATAAAATAATTTTTTAAACCATAAATTAAAATAATTTTTAAAAACATAAATTAAAATATTTTGGGAACTTCGTTAACTTGTTTTATTTTTTTTAATTTTTTATAATTTCTATGGGGATGTATTAATTAAAGATTTATAAATTTTTTATAATTTTTCTAAAATTTTTATAATTTCTCTGAAAATAACAATAATATACTAATTTTAAAATACTAATTTATTCTTGTTTTTAGATAAATTATAAAAAATTCAAAAAAATTAATTTTAAATCTTAAATTAAAATATTTTATAATTTCTCTAAAAATAGCAATAATACCAAATTTAAAATACCAATTTAAAAATATCAATTTTAAAATACCAATTTTAAAATACCAATTTTAAAATATCAATTTTAAAATACCAATTTTAAAATATCAATTTTAAAATACCAAATTTAAAATATCAATTTTAATACCAATTTTAAAATTCTAATTTTAATATCAATTTTAAAATTCCAATTTTAAAATACCAAATTTAAAATACCAATGTTATACCAATTTAATACCAATTTAATACCAATTTTAATACCAATTTTAAATAATAAATATTATTTTTTTATTGATCTTATTATATTTTTAACATAAAACGCAACCATATATTAAAAACAGATGTAATAATTAATTTATTATTATTTTGTAAATTTAAAGATGCATATTGTAATGCATTTCCATTTTCTTTAATTGCTGTTTCAACTATTTTATAATTATTTTTTAATAATCTAGATGCATATTGTAATGAACGTCCATTATAAGCAACCGCTTTAATTATAATAGTATAATCATTTTTCAATTTTAAATAAGGTACATAAGCTAATACATTATCATATACATTAATAGTATTAAATATAAAATTACAATAATTATTATACAATGTTGAATTATTATAATCTTTAATAAGGTGTATCATATTACAATGATCATATCTAATATTTATTTGTTGTTTTGTTAATATAAAATTATTATAATTACTATATTTAATATTAGTATTTAAATATGAAAAATTTAAATATCGTAAAGCATATATAGAAATTAAAGCTCCTGAACTAATAAAATTTTGATAATCACTATTATTATATTTTTTTTTTTCTATTTCTAAATCAGAAATAAAATTATTATGTAACTGATAAAATATATCATTATTGTATCTAATAATATCTATTAAAAATTGACTTATATTATAGATTTGTCTCATTGATTCTATATATACATTAGACTTTATTGAAGAATATAATACTAATATATCATAATTTAATTGTAATTCTTCTGATAAATTATTATAAAAAGTTGTGATTTGTTCTAAATCTAATAATATTGATTGAAAATTATATAATAAATATCTTGAATTAAGATTATTATAATATAATTCATATCTATACAAATATTCAGATATTTTTTCATGAAATATATCTATATAATTACCTATAATGTCATCCATTATTATAATTTTAATACTATTGATACTATATATTTCATGATAATTTATTTTATAATTTAAAATAAAATCATTATTATTATCATAATAAGGTATTCTAATTTGTATTTCATTTTTAAGATTTAATAAAATTATATAATATTTTAAATTTAATATTTGTTTTATATAATTATGAAATACTAATATATCAAATTTATTATAATTATATATATATATTTTATCATTTGATAATTCTACCATATTATATTTTGGCATAATTAATTATTATGATAAATTAATAAATAAAATAATTATCATTTTTTATATTTTCAGAAAAATTAAATATATTAATCTAAGGATACTTTTTTATAGACTATATATAAATAATAATACATTAATGAGTTCCTAAAAAAAATAATAATATAAAAACAATATATTGAAAATTAATAAAATAAACGAAGTTCCAAATATATTATCAATAATAAAAATTATATAGTTATTGATAAACATGATATAATATATTGTATGGATAAATATAATAATATATTTCATTATACACAAAGTCAACTAAAACCATGAAATTAAACACAAATATTAGAAAATATAAAAAATCAAAGATAATTTTTGATTATTAAAGAATTAGACAATACATTAGGCAGTTTAATTTTAAAACATGTAATTTTACATTATTTATTAATTTAATATTAGACATGTTTATTTCATTTACTATTTATTATTAGTTTATTTATAAACTAATAATTAAAAAATGAACATATTTATTATAACTTTATTTAAATTTTAAATAATCTGGATTCATATCATTTTATTTAAATTATTGATTTTAATAATAATTTATTGCTATTTTCAGAGAAATTATAAAAATTTCAGAAAAATTATAAAATATTTATTTATAAAAAAAATCTTATAAATGTGTTTTTTATAAATAAATAAATATATTATATTATTAATGACATATA
>Ga0214923_10001114_pt1 | contig 38950 bp, 27 predicted proteins | sample LL1510_MetaG_FD_177993 | JGI IMG/M metagenome (GOLD analysis project Ga0214923, IMG submission 177993) | Freshwater microbial communities from Lake Lanier, Atlanta, Georgia, United States - LL-1510 | ecosystem: Environmental > Aquatic > Freshwater > Lake | place: USA: Georgia | collected...
GGATTAAAAATCAACGCTATAAAACTGAACTCAATATTACCATGAGAATGGAACGTTTGGGTTCTAAAATTTTAGAACTTCACCATGTAAGTAAGGCCTATGGTACTAAGAATTTACTCGACGATTTTAGCTACATTTTCAAAAGAAAGGAAAAAGTTGGAATTGTTGGTCCTAATGGAGTAGGTAAATCTACCTTCCTAAACATGATTATGGAATTGGAACAGCCTGATGCGGGAAAAATTGTTCAAGGTGATACCATGATTTTTGGATATTATTCTCAGCAAGGAATGAAGATTGATGACTCTAAAAAAGTTATTGATGTTGTTAGGGATATTGCCGATTGGATTCCAATGGCGAATGGCAATAAATTGACAGCGCAACAACTTCTATTGCAATTTGGATTTACACATGAAAAGCAATGGGATTTTGCAGTAAAATTAAGTGGAGGAGAAAAACGAAGGTTGTATTTGATGACTGTTTTAATGAAGGCTCCTAATTTTTTAATTTTAGATGAACCAACAAATGATTTAGATATTGAGACATTGGGAGTGCTAGAAGATTTTTTAGCGGGTTATGATGGTTGCGCCATTATCGTAAGCCATGATCGTTATTTCATGGATAAGGTTGTTGATCATATTTTTATTTTTGAGGGAGAAGGTAAGGTTAGAGATTTCCCGGGTAATTATAGCGATTATAGAGAGTGGGATGATCTTGAGGATGCTAGACGTCAACAAGAAGCAAAGGATAACTTTAAAGCTTCAAAAGAAAATAAAACTGAAATTGTTGAAGTAAAAAAAGTGGAAGTGCCCGTAGTTGAAAAACGAAAACTTACATTCAAAGAAAAATTTGAATTTGATCAATTGGAAAAAGAAATTGCCGAATTAGCGATTCAAAAATCTAAAATTGAAAGTGAAATTTCCCTTTTAACCACAGAGTTTGATAAAATTGCATCTTTGGGTGCCGAATTGCAAACTATTCAAGATTCAATGGATTTGAAAGAACTACGCTGGTTAGAACTTTCTGAATTTAATTAAAAGATATGTAAAGGCATAAAAAAAGAGGCTTTATTAAAGCCTCTTTTTTTATGAAAATATAGTTTTAAATTAATTTGCAGCTGGTGCAAATTGTGCATTCATAATCAATTTTACATTAGGACCAACTACCAATCCGCCTGCTTCAGTAACTGCATTCCAAGTTAAACCGAATTCTTCACGGTTAATTTCACCAGTTACTTCAAATCCTACTTTGTGATTTCCCCATGGATCAACCATTTCACCACCTAATTCGGCAGTTAATTCAATAGATTTGGTAACACCTTTTAAAGTGATATCTCCAACTAAAGAAAATACACTTCCAGATTTTTCAGTGAAACTTGTTGATTTGAAATTTATTTGAGGGAATTGAGCTGAATCAAAAAATTCAGGAGATTTCAAATGACCATCACGATCTACATTATTTGTATCAATGCTATCAATATTTGCAGAAAATTCAATCACCGCATTTGCCCATGAATCACCATGTTTTTCAATGTTTGCAGAAAATTCTTTAAAGCTACCTGTAACTGTAGAAATTACTAAGTGTTTTACTTTGAACTGAACTTCTGAATGCGTTGCATCTAAGTTCCATTTTGAAATTGCTTGGGTTGTCATAATTTATTTAATATTTGTTCAAACGAATTTAATGTAAAAAATTCAAATGCGTGTTAATTTTAGGTTAAACTGTTAAAAAAATTGAACAAAGTCGATGGGATTGATATTTTGTGGGTTCAATGATATGATTTCGTTGTTATTTTGCCAACATGAGTAAAAATGCATTTGTATTTCCTGGCCAAGGAAGTCAGTTCGTTGGAATGGGGAAAGATCTTTATGAAAGCAATGAAATTGCAAAAGATATGTTTGAAAGAGCCAATGAAATATTGGGTTTTAGAATAACAGATTTAATGTTTGCTGGTACAGATGAAGATTTGCGTCAAACAAATGTTACACAGCCCGCAATATTTTTACATAGTGTAATTCGTGCAAAATTGATGGGTTCTGAATTTAATGCCGATATGGTTGCTGGTCATAGCTTAGGCGAATTTAGTGCATTGGTTGCAGCAGGTGTATTGGATTTTGAAGATGGATTGAAATTAGTTTATCAACGTGCTATGGCAATGCAAGAAGCCTGTGAAATTGAATCTGGTACAATGGCGGCAGTATTGGCGTTGGCCGACCATAAAGTGGAAGAAATTTGTGAAAGCACTCCAGGTATCGTTGTGCCTGCAAATTATAACTGCCCTGGTCAGTTGGTTATATCAGGAGCTTATGCCGCAGTTGAAACAGCTTGTGAAGCGATGAAAGAAGCAGGTGCAAAACGTGCTTTGATTTTACCAGTTGGTGGTGCTTTTCACTCGCCATTAATGGAACCAGCTCGAGAAAAATTGGCAACTGCCATTGAAAATACTGTTTTTAATGATCCTAGTTGTCCAATTTATCAAAATGTAACAGCTAAAGCGGAAACCGATAAAACTATTATCAAACAGAACTTGGTTTCGCAATTAACAGCGCCTGTTCGTTGGACTCAATCTGTTCAACAAATGTTTCACGATGGTGCAACCCAATTCACAGAAGTAGGACCAGGCAAAGTATTACAAGGTTTGGTAAAGAAAATTGCGCCTGAAGCACTGGTTGCTGGGTTACAGTAAATAATTGATGTTTCAGTTTGCTTTTAACCAAACGATTGGTAATTTAAATTGTTTGAGGAAGTACCTGATTTTATATTATCGGTACACCAGAATATTTCAATTAAGTTGAAAGATGGTATGCCTTTATTTATTTAGGGGGAGGGAGGATTTATTTCGTACGAATTAAATTTACAGAGCCATGAATTTCTTTAGGGATATTTGGATTGGCAGTTTTGATCACTGTAATGATATAAAAATAAGTTCCAGAGGGCGCATCTGGTCCAGTATTTTCTATTTTTCCATTCCAACAATTATCCAAGCTTGCATAATAAATTCTTTCGCCCCAGCGGTTAAAGATTTTCATTTCAGCAAATTCACAACTTGGAGAATATCCCACCACATTAAAACAATCATTTTTACCATCGTTATTGGGTGTGAAAACATTGGCCATTTCCCAATTTGCAATACTGTCATTTGCTGCTGAAATGGGTTTTGAAATTGTATCGGCGCAACCTGAAACGCTATTTTTGAAAATAATGGTGGCGGTAAAATTACCCTTTTCGTAAATATGTGTTATTGGATTTTCATTTTTCTTTATTTCTGAATTATCTCCAAAATTCCAAAAGATACTATCGTATTGGGTTCCCAATGCAGTAAACTTAATTCCCGGCATACAGCTTTCGGACAATAATGTTACTTTGGGTTCAGGCGCTTCGATGACATCAATGGTTTGATTGAATGTTGCTTTTTGATTGCAACTATTGGTGTCAATTATAGTTAAAGTAACATTATATTTTCCAATTTTATTATAAGAATGAGTTGTTATTTTCTTGCTTGATATATCTCCATCTCCGAATTGCCATAAATAATTGGCATTGTATAAATTTCTAGGGGTGAATGTATTTGCTTTACCCAAGCAGATAACCGTAGGATTTACATTAAATGTTGCATCAACCGAATAACCCAATCTGAAATCTAATTTGAAACTTGCATTGCTACATCGAACACTTACATTATTTTTAAAAACGGCGTTTGCAGTTGTTGGGAAATCATTTAATCCAGGAGGATTGTTTGGACAAGATGAACAAACAGATTGATAAATCACGCCGCGTTTATCAAATCGGCTGGTACCTCCATCTACATGATCTTCGCTTAAATTTCCCCCAAAATAAGAAGCGTATACCAAGCTTTTGGCGTCTTTTTTTAATGCCAGAAGATAAAAGTCATTACCATCGGTTGATTTTTGATGGGCATCAGGGGTTATTTCCAATCCTTCTGTAGTGCCACTGTTCCCAATTCCTATTTCTGAGCCCCAGCCACTGAAATATATATTATAACAATCATCAACCATGAAAGCAGATGGGCATAATTCAGGCTTGCCAGTTTGTCTGTTTCCAAATGTTGTAATAAAATCAATAGATGACAAATCATTGCTCATTCTTCCAATAAATTGATGGGTGCTATCTTTTCCATAAACACCGGAACTTCTTTTGATATAGCCTTCTGTTTGACCCGTAAAATAAACTTTTCCTTTAGGGTCAATATCTAAGAAGTAAATTTGATCGTAAGCATTAGATCCCCAATATGTTCCTGTTTCGTATTTTCCGTTGTCTTTATCGATTTTCAAAATAAATCCATCAGTTACACCGCCAAAAGTTTTTTGGGCAGCAGCATTCGGGGTTAAGGGGAAATCTGAACTTTTTGTTCCACCGCCTATAAATAAATGAGCGGAATCATCAAATCGACAAGAATATCCGGCATCGTCTCCAGATCCACCAAAAAAAGATGCCCATCTAATTTTGCTCATGAGTGGGGTTAAAGAAAAGACCAGCGCATCGGTTCTGCCTTTGATTGAAGTTTGAAAGGCTCCGGTATTTATAGGGAAATTATTAGAGTGAGAACATGTTGAAACAAAAATATTTCCATTGTGGTCGGTTGTAATATCGCCTCTGTAATTATCGGCATAATTATAAAGTAGTTGGCTTTTTTGACCTCCGACGTTAATTTGAAAACCGTCTTGAGAACTTCCCCCAATATATGTTCCTGCTAACATTTTGTCGCCTGCCGCCGATAATTTGGTTACTATGATATCGTAATTGCCTTTGTACGTATTGCTTATAAATGAATCTTGATGCACTGGAAAATCATTTGATAAAGTTGTTCCAAAAACAAGTAAATTATTATCTGGGTCAATACACAAACTATGGGGATATTCATCGTTTGATCCGCCTAGATACGTTGCAAATAATAATTTTTTTCCGTCTGGGCTGTACTTACTAATAGTAATATCGCATGGCAAACCGACAGGACCCGCCCCATTCACACTTCCTCCATAAGTAGTTTGAAATGCCCCTGTTGTTACTGGATAGTTTAAAGATTCCGCATCGGCAATACCTCCAGCATAAAGACAACCAGAAGTATCGTAAGTTGCAGTAAATCCAAAATTGTCGGCAGTTGAGCCACTATAAGTACTAAATACCAAAATTGGATCTATAATTAACGGCTCATTTTTATTGTATTTGTGCGTTATTAATTGGAAAGTCTGCTTATTTACTTGAGAATACTTGCAAGGAATTCTTTTCAAATTGGAAAATCTTGAAATCTTGCGTTGAAATGCCTTTGGCTGGGCAATGGTAAAACTTCCACATGAACTTTCAATTTCAATTCCTTTTGAGGATAATTTCACCCCAGAATTTCCCTCTAACCTAATTTGAATTTGGTTTGGATCACCTCCTTTATTTACAATCCAGTCAAATTCAATTCCAGTATCTGTTGCGTAAATCAGGAAATCGATATTTTTATAAATATTTGATAATTTTATTGTTTTTGAGGGATAAATTCTCGGTTTCCAATTGTTAGGGTTGTTGCCCAAAAAGTAATTTAAGTAATAGGGTGCCTGCTGTAAAAAATCAATTTTTGAGGGAATAAGGGATTCATTAAAATTGATATCGATAACATGTTTATTGATTGTGAACGAAGTATCTAATCCCTTGTAATGGAATGATTTGTGAATTTTAGGAATGTCATTTGGGTTTGTTAGTACTACCCTAAGTCCTTTGTTATTTAAATAAACAGTTGCTGTTTTTAGTTCACAAAAAGCAATCGGTGTTTCCTCATTTTCAATGACATTAATTTGACCAACATTGGGTTGAAAGTAAAGTTCATTGCTTTGCGCAGAAGCAGTGAAAGTAATTAAGCATATGATTGATATAAGTATTTTGCGCATTGTGAGATAAACAAATTTAAATATAAAATGGATTAATAAAGTGGTATAAATTGAAAGACATAATAATATGGAGTAATTAATGGGATAAAACGTTGTCTAGTTTATTGTTTAATATCAAAAAAGAGGCCAATTTGAAAATTGGCCTCCGTGCAAAAAAACTATATAAAAGATTAATTCATCCTACTAATTGCTAAGTATTTATTTAGCTGATTTGCGGATTAAGTTAATTTTAAGTGCAGTATTGATTACGTTACATATTTCATCAATTGACGCATTTTGTTTGAATTTACCTGTGAATTGTAGGTTTTGAGATTTCAGGTTTGAATTATCTAATTGAACATTGTATTTGTTCTCTAATACATCACAAACTTTTGAAAGGTTTGCATTGTTAAATTCGATAAATTGACCCCTCCAAATTACAGTAGTAGAATCCATTACAACTGAATTCAAATCTGAATTATTTGTAATTGCACTCATGCCTTGAGTAAGAATAAGTTGTTTGTTGTTATGTTGTACTTTTACTTTTCCGTGATTTACAGAAACAGACATTTCTTTGTTAGGATAAGCAACTACGTCAAATCCTGTTCCTAGAACTGTTACAGTTCCTTTTGGCGTAACAATTGAAAAAGGTGCAGATTTATTTGGTGCAACTTCAAAATGTGCTTGTCCTGATAATTTGATTTTACGCGCATTTAAAGTTAATTCATAGGAAACAGAACTTGCACCATTCATTGTAACTACGCTACCGTCAGGCAATTTGAGTGTTTTTATTTCTCCTGCATTTGTTATGTGATTTGCAACAAGTGGAGAAAATTTATTTGAATTAAAAGTGAAAAGTACAATTCCAGACATTATGAAAAGACCAATAACCGCAGCATAAGCCAAAAGTGTTGAATAAGAAACTTTCAATTTGGCTTTTGGCTGAATTTCAGCTTTGAATTTTGTCCAAGCTTGATCATTTTGGTCTGCTTCTGAATATGTATAACTTGCTGATAAATCCCAAATTTCTTTAAATTCAGGATCATTGTGCAATTCGTTTTTGTTGATTTCTTCGTTTTTCATAAAAATTACTTTCTCGCCATTTTCATTTGCATAGTCATCGCCATCACATTTTGTTGAATGAGGGCAAGCGTTGTACGGAATTGAGGATTTTGTTTTAACCAATCCTCTAGCTTACTTAATTCTTCGGCTTCCATTAATCCGGCCGCGTATTTAGTAAGAATGTTTGACTCTAATTGTTCTTTCATGGGAGTATTCCTTGCGAGTAAGTACAACAAACGCACAATCATCCCCCAAAAAATAATTAAAAAATATTGAAAAAGTTTTGAATAAATCTATAACTTATATAAAATCAATAGAATATGAATTAAATTTATTTTCGAAATTTATATATATCTTGAATAATTTTCACCACAGCCATGCCGTCTGTTACATTTGTGTGGGGTAATGAATGGTTGTTTAATGTATCAATTACATTTTGAATTACAAATGGATGATTTGATGCGCTTCCTTGATAACTTCCATAGTTATTTGGCGGATTACTCTTTTCTAAAGTTGGCATTTGATAATCTTTGATATGGCAATAGCTAATTTCGTTCATGTATTGACCTCCCAATTTTACCGTTCCATTTTCACCAATTATTGAAATGCTACTTTCGAAATTTTTGTCGAAAACAGACGTTGAATAATTGATACTTCCAACGCCTCCCGAATTAATTGCAAACGTAACAATACCACTATCTTCAAACTGGGTAGAATGGGTATGGTTGAAATTTTCAAATTGCGCATAGTTAATTTTAATTTCCCCAAATATCCAATACAACAAATCAATAAAATGAGAAAACTGTGTAAATAAGGGTCCCCCATCTAAGTCCATATTTCCATGCCAATGATTTGGCGTGTAATATCTGTCATCTCGATTCCAAAAGCAATTAATTTGTATCGAAAATATATTGCCAATCGTTTTTGAAACAATCAAATTTTTCAACCATTGACTGGGTGGTGAAAATCGATTTTGCATCACACAAAAAACAAATTTATTGTTTTTAAGGGATGCAATTTCAATTTCTTTAGAATCAGAGATAGTTAAAGCCAATGGTTTCTCTATCACAACATGTTTATTTGCATTTAAACAGTGAATTGCTTGTTGCGCGTGCAAACCATTTGGGGTGCAAATATTTACCACATCTATATGTTTGTTAGATAATAAATTATCAATATTTATATGGTTATTATAATCCTCATATTTTAATTCTGAATTGATGTCTGCTATTGCAATTAATGTTGCATTTGGGTTATTAGATATATGCATACAGTGTTTTTGGCCAATATGACCTAAACCCAAAACTGCGAAACCAATTTTATTTGACATTGAAGAATTATAGAACGGCAAAAATGCGAAACATATTCTGATTTACCATTTATTTTTTTATTCTGAGATTTGATTTTGATTATTCAAAGAATAGTTGCAAAATTTGCAGTTATAAAATTATGAATACGGAAAAAATATTGGTAATCGGATCGTGTGGTCAACTAGGAACGGAATTGGTTGAAGCGTTGCGCGGAATTTATGGAGATTCGAATGTAATTGCTTCTGATGTAAAGGTTTCTGATAATCCTGTTTTTGAGGCAGGTCCATTTGAGACATTAGATATTTTAGATGAAAAGTCTTTCCGCGAAATAATTGAAAAATACAAACCAACCCAAGTCTATCATTTGGCTGCTTTATTAAGTGCCACTGCTGAAAAATTTCCTGAGTTTGGATGGGAGCTAAACATGGACGGTTTATTCAATGTGCTGAACGCTGCCAGAGATATGGGTATTGTAAAAAGAGTTTATTGGCCTAGCAGTATCGCTGCATTTGGGCCGAATACGCCTCGTTTTAATACACCGCAATTTGGGCCAATGGATCCAACAACAGTTTATGGTATCAGCAAACTCTCCGGTGAATTATATGCACAATATTACTACAATCGTTGGGGTGTAGATACAAGAAGTTTAAGATATCCTGGCTTAATTGGATATAAATCGGCACCCGGTGGTGGAACCACAGATTATGCTGTTTCAATTTATCATGATGCGCTCCAAACCAAAACACATGAGTGTTTCTTGAAAGAGGGAACTGTATTGCCAATGCTTTACATGCCAGATGCTTTAAAAGCAACTTTAGATATTATGCATGCTCCTTCGGAACAAATAAAAATTAGAAGTAGTTATAATTTGGCTGGGATGAGTTTCGGTCCTGAAGAAATAGCAGCGGCAATTCAGAAATATATTCCAAATTTTTCAATTACATACAAAATAGATTCACGTCAGCAAATTGCAGAGTCTTGGCCGGCTGTTATTGATGATTCAAGAGCCCGTGAAGATTGGGGTTGGAAACCAAATTATGATTTAGATAAAATGACAATTGACATGCTTGAAAACTTAAAAATTCAATACAAAATGTAATTTAATTTTCGGTTGTTGCTTTTTTTTAAACTGATTGCAATATTTGGCAAGATTTTTGATTTTAGTTGAATAATAATTAGTCAAATTAATTTTTATTCAGATGTCTCATTCCATTACTATCCAGCCTAGAATACATAAGTCAATTATATTCAGTTTTTTGAGATGGTTTAAATTTCAGAAAACTACAGTTATACCTTTATGGCTGACTGAAAAAAAGGATAGTAAAGTTTCAAAAGAATCTAAGGCAGCAGCTAAAGTTATTAAATTGGCAAAAAATGCAAATTTAAAACCTTCGATATTGTTTGAAATTTATGAAATTGAATTAGAATACGAATTAAAGAAGTATGAATTGCTTCAACAGATTCCTCATTTGCCAATTATGATGAAGGAGGAAATAGTTCAATTAAGATCTATTAAAATGGGAAAAATGCAAAATATATTGACCCAAAATCAGTTAGGCATCTATTCAAAAATTTACCTTCAAAACAAAAAGCACAATTAATTAATTGATTTTCCAATTAATGTAGTAACTGTTGCTTTTTCTATCAAAACTTTTACAATTTCTCCTTTTTTGTGATTTTCTTTAGGGAAAACAACTACAATGTTTTCATCGCTGCGGCCCATCCAATCATTTTCACTTTTCTTACTGCTTCCTTCAATAAGTACTTCAACAATATTTCCAATTTGGGCAGTATTTTTATTTAAGCTCATTTTATTTTGAACTTTAATAATTTCAGTAAGTCTTCTTCCCTTAACATCTTCTGGAATATCATCGGTAAGTTTTTTAGATGCAGGTGTTCCAGGACGTTCACTGTACATGTACATATAGCTAAAATCAAATTGAGCTTCCTGAATTAATGAAATTGTATCTTGGTGTTCTTCTTCTGTTTCGGTGCAGAAACCTGTAATAATATCGCAAGTGATTCCACAATTTGGAATGATTTGTCGGATCATTTTGATTTTATCTAAATACCATTCTCTGGTATAATTTCGGCTCATGATATCTAGAATTCTAGAGTTCCCACTTTGAGCTGGCAAATGAATGTAATTGCAAATATTTGCATATTTAGCCATGATATTTACTACCTTTTCATTGATATCTCTTGGGTGACTTGTGCTGTAACGAATGCGCATAGTTGGAACGGCCAATGCAACCAATTCAAGTAAATCGGCAAAATCAACAGCAGTTTCTTGTTCTTCGGCTGTGAGTTTTTTGAATTCTTTCTTTTGTCCCCCACCAAACCATAAATAGCTATTTACATTTTGGCCAAGTAAAGTAATTTCTTTATATCCATTCTCATGCAATTCAAGTACTTCTTTTACAATGCTTTGAGAATCGCGGCTACGCTCACGACCCCTTGTATAAGGCACAACACAAAAGCTGCACATGTTGTCGCAACCACGCATAATGCTTACAAATGCGGTTATACCATTGCTATTTAAACGAACAGGATTTAAATCACCGTAGGTTTCCTCACGTGACAATAAAACGTTAATTGCTCTTCCACCACCATCTACCTCTGCAACCAATTTTGGTAAGTCGCGGTAACTGTCTGGACCAGCAACAACGTCAACCAGCTTTTCTTCTTCTAATAATTTATCTTTCAAACGCTCAGCCATGCAACCCAAAACGCCAATAATTAAATCTTTATTGGTTCTTTTATTCATGCGAAGGTGTTTGAGTCTTTCTCTAATTCTGGTTTCTGCGTTATCGCGAATTGCGCAGGTATTTAAAAAGATGACATCTGCATCAAGTTCGTCGGTTGTATTTTCAAAACCGTGTTCATGCATGATGCTCGCAATGATTTCGCTATCTGAGAAATTCATTGCACAACCATAACTCTCTATATAGAGTTTTCGGGTATTGATAATAGGTGTTGCGTTGGTTGTCATTTTAAAATACAAAAATAGCAGTAAAAATTGGACAATTGAAGGATTGATAAATGAAATGAATTAGGGTTTGAATCCTTTTTCGCATATTTGCAGTAAATATGGCGTTTAAAAGAAGTATTTTTTTGTTCTTATTTCCAATTTTGATTGGAAATATTTCGGCTCAAAATTCTGATAAAGATAAGGGACAATTTACGGGTAATTTACTTGCAAATTACCAAAAGTATATGCGTGATGATAATATCGGCGCTACCACCAAGGCATATCGTCAAAATACCGCTAGCACCGATGCATGGTTGTTTATGCAATACCGCATTAAAGATTACAGTTTTATTTTGCGCTATGATGGATTTAATAACTCTCCATTGTTAGATCCTCAAGATATATATACAAATCACGGTATTGGGTTTTGGCAAATTAGTAAAAAAGTAAATGATTTGGAAATTACGGCAGGTTCATTTTATGACCAATTTGGATCAGGTGTTTTATTCAGGGCCTATGAGCAAAGACAAATTGGGATTGATTATGCCATTCAAGGTTTGAGATTGGCTTATAATTTCAAAGACAAATGGAGCAATGATTGGAGAATAAAAGGATTTTCAGGGAATCAAAAAGGAACCAATAAAAACAGATTTGATTATGCACCACAAGTAATTAGTGGTATCAATTTAGAAGGAAGTATTGCACTAAAAACCGATTCAAAAGACTGGGGAAATCTGCAGGTTGGAACATCGGCCGTAAACCGTACTTTAGATGGAACTTCTATGGATTGGTTGGTTTCAAATATCAATACGTATGATCGTGATAATCAATTTTTCCCAAAGTATAATGTATATGGATTTAATGGATATTTCACTTACAATATTGGTAATTTCTCTTGGAATGTAGAAGGGAATTATAAAACCAAGGAAGCACTTGTTGGAATGGATAATCGATTATATAACCAAGATGGTAAGGTGCTCTATTCAGCAATAAGTTGGGGGAAAAGCAAAATGAAAGTGGGTGATTCCTCATTGGTTTCTGTGGGTTTGAATGTTCAAGGAAGACATGTAGATCATTTTACATTCAAAACAACGCCTAAAGCCATTTTGTTAGATGGATTGGTTTCCTATTTGCCTTCTTTAACTAAGCAAAATACTTATAGATTAATGGCTAGGTATAATGCTCCGGGACAGGATTTAGGTGAGGACGGAATACAAGGTGAAATAGAATGCAAAATTGGTAGTAAGAAGAAAATTAAGCGTTTTTTTGGTGAAACAAGGATTTCATTTAATGCAAGTTATGTTCAATCATTGGTAAGCAATGGGAAATATGATTCTAGCAGTGCAACTATGAAACCAATTCAGTTATTTAGAGAATATAACTTGGAAGTGGTACAAAATTTGGGTAAAGACAAATTGAAATTGGGTGTTCAAAGTATTTTTTATAACCAAGCCAGATACGAACAAGAACCAGAGTATGATGCGGTTAAAACAATCACTCCATTTTTTGAATGGTTGCATAAAACGCATTCTGGTAAAAGTTTACGTGTAGAAGGTCAGTTTTTATATACCAAGCAAGATCAAGGTTCTTTTGCAAATTTGGTATTGGAATATTATTTAACAAAGAATTTTTCTATTTCAGCAGGAGATATGTTGAATGCAATTCCTCATAGATATCCAAATATGTCAATTAGCGATAAAATCATCCATTATCCTTCCTTTTTTATGGGATATGTTCATGACAACAGTGTTTATACATTGGCATTCATTAAACAACAATCAGGGGTAAACTGTAGTGGTGGTATTTGTCGTTTGGAACCTGCTTTTAGCGGTGTAAGATTTACGATAAGCAGCAATTTCTAAGAACTAGGGTTTTACAAATCCCAAATTCTGGTTCTTCCCTCTCTGTTGTATTTTTTAATATTCAGCCAAAAAGCTGCTATCAAATAAAATATTATGGGTGAACCTAATGTGAAGAAACTGGCGTAAATAAAAGACATTCTAACACTTCTGGTAGAAATATGCATTTTGTCGGCGAGCTGCGAGCAAACCCCAAATAATGATTTTTCCAAAGGATATTTAATGAATTTCATTGAAACGAAGATATGTAATATTTTTGATACATTAAAGGTATAGAAAAAAATAGACTGCTAAGCAATTTTCAATCAAATGGTTAGTGCTTCAATCTTGTAAAAAGGCAGAAGAATTCTATAACATTCTGGAGTGAATTCATTCTGTTTGTTTCTTATATAAATTGATTTTTTTTCTACTTGGGTAGGAACAATTTTTGCAAATTGGATAAAAATCAAATGGGCACTTTTGTTTGCATTCGGAGAAATTTCAACTATTGAATGTACATGTAAATCAGTGTGATTTATGAATTTATAAATATCGTTTAATGCTGAGTAAGGCAATAAAATCCATGCAGTGCCGCAATTGTCTAAAAGTGAATTAATAAGATTGAAGAAATCGGTAAAATTGTAATTTTGGAAATGTCGTGCTTGATTTCTTTCTGTTTCATCAGATTCTAATTGGTTTACAAAGAATGGCGGATTGCTGATAATAGCGTCAAAAGTAGATTCAAATTGATATGTAAACATGTCGGCCTGAACAATCTGAATATTTGATTGGCAATTATTTTCTAGAATATTCTTTTGTGCTTGAATTGCTGTTTCTTGGTGCTGTTCAATTCCCAATATTTGTGCAGATGGATACTTTTGAAGCATCATGAGTGCCAATAATCCAGTACCAGTTCCTAAATCTAAAATTCTTGTTGGATTATTAAAATTACAAAAGGCCCCAAACAAGCAAGCATCTGTAGTCACTGGTAGGGTAACTTGCTCTTGATGTATGGTGAATTTTTTAAATTCGAAAGGATTACGCTTTTTCACTAAAAATCAAATCTGTAGAGAAAATCTTTGGATCATTAAAAAATTGATATCTATTTTTGGTAAATGCCAAAATATGGTTGGCATATGATAGCGAAATTTCAATGTCGTGGGTACTGATGATAATGTATTTCCCTTGTTCTTCGGCAATTTTTTTAACGAGGGATAAAAACTGTATCCGGCTAGGGTAATCAAGAAATGCCATGGGTTCATCAAGCAACAAAATGGGTGTTTCTTGTGAAAGGCAACGAACAAGCATTACTTTTTGTTTTTCTCCGTCGGAGAGTTGCGCAAAATTTTTGTTTTTGAGCTCTTCTATTCCACAAATTCTAAAATACGAATTTACAATTGCTTCGTTCTCATCATTATTCAATTGCCAAGATTTTGTAAATCGTTGTCGTCCACTCATTGCAATATCCATTGCTGTCATCAATTCTATGTTGGGTGGTGTTGGCAACATCAGAGAAATAAAGAATGAAAGCTCATCGTTTGGCATACTTGAAAGTTGTTTGCCATTTAATGTTACAAATCCATGTAAAGGCTTGTAAATATTGAGTAATGTTTTTAGAAATACTGATTTTCCAATACCATTGGCACCAAGCAACAGGGTAATAGAACCCGATTCCAAATTGAATGAAATCTTGGAATGAATTTCATTCAACTTATGTTTGTTTTTAAATCCTGTTGATATTTCGTGAATGGCGAGCATTGTTATTGACTACAAAAATGAGATATTCGTACGACTATATGCAATTTATTCAAGCAAGTTATCAAGAAATTGACAAAATAATTGAATTGGCTCAAAAAATTTGGCGAGACCATTATCCTTCAATCATTGGAGAAGAGCAAGTTGAATTCATGCTTGCCAAAATGTATGATAAAGCTTCTTTGGAAAAGCAAATTCAAAAGGGCGATGAATTTTATTTGGCTTTTGATGCGAGTGAAAATCGTTATTTGGGATTTGTTTCAATTAAAAATGAGGGTGAATCAAAACTTTTCATTAATAAATTTTATATAGATACAAATCATCAGCGTTCTGGAATTGGTTTGCTTTTTTTTGATTTTATTGTGCGTGAATATGTCCCTCAAGAAATTAGATTACAAGTAAATAGACAAAATTTTAAGGCAATAAATTTTTATTTTAAGGCAGGATTTAAAATTGAAAAAGTTGCTGATTTTGATATTGGCGACGGTTATTTTATGAATGATTTCATAATGATTTGGGAAAGTTTGGAAAAGCGTTCGGTAAAACGGGTTTGAGGGGTTAATTTTGCGCTGTGCTTGCATTAGTTGACTTTTCATTCGAATTCGCTGGAAGATATTTATATAAAAACGCCGGATGGCATATTAAACCTAGCGAAAAAATAGGTTTGGTAGGATTAAACGGAACCGGTAAATCTACATTATTACGGGTTGTTGCTGGTGAATTTGATTTGCGGGAAGGAAGTTTGTCAAAATCTTCGAGTTTGAAAATTGGATTCTTAAACCAAGATTTGTTAAGTTTAGAATTTCATGAAAGTGTGCGTGATGTGGTCATGGCTGGCAGAGAAGATCTTGTTATTATTGACAATGAAATTAACCAGTTGTTGCATGAGTTAGAAACAGAATATGATGACAAACGTATCAACCGATTGACCGATTTACAAGATCAGTTTGGACAACTGGGTGGATACGACTGGCAGAGTCAGGGCGATAAAATTCTTGAGGGACTTGGTTTTACAACAGAAATGTTGGCAAAGCCATTGAAGGAATTTAGTGGTGGTTGGCGCATGCGTGCAATGTTGGGCAGATTGTTATTGCAAGCTCCTGATTTGTTATTGTTAGATGAACCTACGAACCATTTAGATTTGCCTACAATTGAGTGGTTAGAAAATTATTTGAGCGATTATCAAGGAACTTATGTGATTGTTTCACATGATAGGTTTTTCTTAGATAAAACTGTGAATAGAATTGCTGAAGTTGCTCATCAACAATTGTATCACTACAAAGGGAATTTTTCAGATTATTTGGATCAAAAAGATGAACGTGATGAAATGTTACAGCGCCGATTTGAAAATCAGCAAACTTTCATCAAACAACAAATGCAGTTTATTTCTCGCTTTAGATATAAAGCAAGTAAATCAACTGCTGTTCAGAGTAGGGTCAAAATGTTGAATAAAATTGACCGAATTGAGTTGAAGGATAAAGAGCGTGGGGATTTCGATATTAAGTTTAACATTCGTGTAAATCCTGGTAAACAAATTGTTGACATGGACGGTGTGAGTAAAAGCTATGGTGATTTGCACATTTTGCATGACACCAGAGGTCAAATCATGCGTGGTGACAAGATTGCCATTGTTGGAGCCAACGGAAAGGGTAAATCTACGCTTTTAAGAATGATGCATGGCAGTGAGCCACACGAAGGTAATATTGAATTGGGTTGGAATGTTGAATCTGCATTTTTTGCGCAACATCAACTTGAGGCTTTGAATTTAAAAAATGACTTATTGAATGAACTTGGTACTGTGAGTGCTGAGTATACTGAAAAAGAATTAAGAACAGTTCTGGGGTGTTTTTTATTTACAGGACAAGAAGTATTCAAAAAAGTAAAAGTTCTTTCGGGTGGTGAGAAATCTCGTTTGGCATTGGCAAAAACATTGATTACTCAATCGAATTTCTTGTTATTGGATGAGCCTACGAATCACTTAGATATGTTTTCAACTTCGGTATTGGCTGAAGCATTGGAAAACTATGAAGGAACTATCATATTTGTTTCTCACGATAGAACTTTTATTAGTAGGGTTGCAAACAAAATTTGGTGGATTGAAAATGGGCAAATAAAAGAATATTTGGGCACATTTGATGAATTTAATGAGTGGAATGCAAATAGGGTTGTTGAAAATATTCCAATTGTTAAGACAGCTCCAGCGCAAAAGGTAGAAATTAAATCAGAAGAATTGCCTGCTGTAAAGAAATCTACATTGTCTAAAAATCAAATTCAACGACTTGAGCAAGACATGGAGAAATTTGAGTCTGAAATTAAGGAAATTGAAGCAAAAAACAACAAATTAACTGAATTAATGCAGAGTTCTGAAGTTTCATCTAATTCAGAAAAATTGATGGATGTTATGGGAACGCACAAAGCGAATTTGGAATTGATGATTCAACTTCAAGCTAAGTATGATGAAACCATGGAAGCATGGTTATTGTCGCAAGAATAATAGCCAATTGGCATTTTTTTTGTTATGTTTGATAAATGAAATACATTGTACTCATATTTTTTCTGTTTTTAAGTGGAGAAAAACTCTATGCCAATTTGGACAGTACATTGCGTTTAACCAATGCCATTTACGAGGGGGATATAAGAACAGTTAGGGTAACTCAACCTCAAAGTGGATTTGCTTTTCCAATAGTTACACTTGAAGATGCTTTGGGTAATTTGAGGCTTGAATTTGATCAGCTCACAGCCGAAAGAGATTATTATCAGTTTACTTTAATTTTATGCGATGCCCAATGGAATAAGGTTCCTATGGCAAAAGCTCAGTATTTAGAGGGAATTGGGTATGAAAACCTAGAAAATTATGTGTTTTCGAATTCTACTTTGACACAATATGTTCATTATACGCAAAGTTTTCCGACAGAAAATACATTGCCAAAATATTCAGGTAACTATATACTCTTAGTTTACAGAAATTTTAATGAAGCTGATATTGTTTTATCGAGGAGGGTTTTGGTTTTAAGCTCAAAAGGCAATGTTGATATATCCATAAATCAGAGCAATCAGGTTGAATTCAGACAAGAAAACCAACAAGTTAATTTTACTTTTAATACATTAAAAGGCTATTATATTCCAAATCCATACCAAGATTTGACCTCGGTAATTTTACAAAATGGGGAATGGGTTTCTGCAATAGATAATTTAAAGCCTCAGTTTATTCAAAGTCAATCGTATGCTTATAAACAAATTCAAGGTACCCAATTCAGTGGTATAAACGAATATCGATCTTTTGACATTAGAAGTTTAAGGTCGAGTCAAGCTTGGATTAAAAAGAGAATGAATATTGGAAACCAAAAGCATGTTTGGTTGGTAACGGATCAAAGCAGGGGTTATGACAGATACATGCCTTGGAGTGATTATAATGGTCGTGTTTTTTATGACAATAAAGACATCATTAAAGATACCATGAACAATAGCAACGGTGTTTCTTTTGAAAGTGATTATGTATTTGTTCACTTTTCATTGGCTGCAGATTTACAAGAAAACGATGTTTATATTTTTGGTGAATTAAGTGATTGGCGGATTAATGAAAATTTGAAAATGTATTACAACGCTGATTTGAAAAACTATGAAGCGGTTGTTCCATTAAAACAGGGGTATTACAATTACATGTTTGGTATTTTAAATAAGACTACCGGCAAATTAGACTTTAAGCCATTAGAAGGAGCAAATTCAGCAACAGAGAACAATTACATGGTTTTGATGTACCATAGAAATCAAGCAATGCCGTTTGATGAATTGATTGGGTACGGACTAAAGAATTCACAAAGTAAAAAATAACTAATAAGTTAAATAGGGTTGTGAAATTCTATTGAATTCCTTTTCTGATTCAACCTTCCATAAAATTGTATTAGAATACGTTCCCCCTTTGGCAAATTTTAACATAAATGTTGGGATATTGTTCAGGATTGGACTGTAGATACCAATTTTTTTACAGTTTGTATATGGAATGCTATCTTTAGATAAATAGTAAACATTTTCATATTCTGAATACTTGAAATGAATTGGATGGTAATCCAATCCATAGTCGCATAATTTGTGTGTGGCAGCATAATATTCACCAATAGATTCGCCTAAAATGAGGGTCTTTTTATTTTTAGGGATGTTTTGGTCTAAGAAAGACAGAATTGGTTTGGACATTCTTTCATTTCGTTGATAAAAGGCGGTTATATGTCGGGCTGAAAAAGATAATAAACCATTAAAAACGACAATCAGAATAAAGATATTGAAGTATCTATTATTGAGACTTATCTCATTGTTCAATGTGATAATTCCAATCAATAAAAATGCCGGTAAATATCTGTATTGGGCAGACATTGCACCAAAAATGGTGATGCCTAGCAATAATAGTTCTAAAAGTGATCCATTAAGTAAAGCTGATGCAATGTTATTTCTTTGTTTAATCAACAACTGAATAGTGAGAAAAAGTATACCCAAATAAACGAGCCACATGAGGGGTTGCTCTTTGTAATGTGGGAAAAATCTTCCATAAAAACTGTCCCTCAAAATATAAAAAAATCCAGTTGATTGTGGTGTGTGCTTGGATGCTTGCAAACCTAACTGAGATATAATTTCTGAAACATTGAAATTAATGAACCACAAACTGAACAGAGTTGGTATGATAAACATTATTCCGAAGTTGAAATTGTATTTGAATTTATTTTTGACGCATGTTTTTATTAACCAAGCCAATACAATTGGTAAAGTATATAAATGTGCAATGAGCAACAATCCTGCAATTAAACCTTGTAAATATGGATTGTTTGATTTGATTTGAAGGAAATAGTATAATGAAATCAACAATAGAATAAGTACTTCAACCCGAACGCTCCTTGAAAGTTCAAAAACGCTTTTGTCAAAAGCAAACAAAAGCACAAATAATAGTGGTAAATAATTAGATTTTAATGATTTATTAAGCAATAAATATAGAATGGTGAGGGTACCTAAATGAAATAGGAGGAAGGGCAATCGAATATTAAAAACAGTAGGATTTGTTATTTTAAGCCAGAAAATATGCCAGATTTCAATGAGAGGAGGGTAGCTTGCAAAAACTTTTTCGGCACCTGGATTGGGCCAAAGTTTTGAGAAAAAATGACCAAATTTTTCGAACTGAATGGCTGGATCTAAATTCATTACTTCATCTGTCCAAGCTACAGGTAAAGTAGTGAGATTGATTAGTCCCAACAAGGCATAAAAAAAAATAAAAAATAAGAAAGGTAAATGTTTGCGATATGTAAACCGCCGGTGATTCAACTTACTTAAAAGTAATTAATAGTTGATTTTTATCTACAGCCATGCCTTGTTTTGCAAGTACATCGCTAATGATTCCATCTGTTGGAGATTTGATTGCATTTTCCATTTTCATGGCTTCTAAAACGAGAATTTTATCTCCTTTGGCAACAGTATCGCCAGGGTTGACAAGAATTTGCAATACCAATCCTGGCATAGGTGCTTTTAGGTCTGAAATTTTAGGTGTCAGGGCGTTTTCGAGTCCCATTGATTTTAATATTTCATCAATTGGTTCAGTGATTTTCGCTTCAAATTTATTTCCGTTGTAAAGCAGCGTAAGTGTTTTGGCTTCTTTGTTCACATTTAAGCAACGAATCGTATATACCTTGTTAGGGGTAATGAGTAATAAAGTTTCATCATTATGTTTTACAATACGAATTTCTTGATTCTCATTTTGAACCCAAATGTTATTTTCATTAACTAGAGAAATTTCTTTTTCTTGAATGTTTACTTTCATGGCTTACACGTTTCTATCAATTACAAAATTAACCAAAAGATTCAATTGTTTTTTTTGGGAAATATTGGTTTCAAGTGAATCAAGGATTTGGAAAGCTTGATCCCTAAATTCATTCATTTTAGAAGTGGCATATTTAATGCCGTCATATTTTTTTATAAATTCAACCACCTGTTTCATTTTTTGATTATCGGGTAGTTTGCCCTTAATTACTTGCCTAATTCCTTTTGTTTCATTGATAGGAGCTTTTGACATGGCGTAAATAATGGGCAATGTTAGTTTTTTCTCTTTGATATCGAGACCAGCGGGTTTGCCACTTTTGTTTTCTCCAAAGTCAAAAAGATCGTCGCGTATTTGAAATGCCAATCCAATGAGTTCTCCAAATTGTCTCATTTTTTCTTGAATTTCAATGTCTGGTTGGGTTGAAGCTGCACCAATTTGGCAGCATGATGCAATTAAAGAAGCGGTTTTTTTTCGAATAATTTCAAAATATACCTCTTCAGTGGCATTCATGAATTTTGCCCTTTCGAGTTGCAATAATTCACCTTCGCTCATTTCCTGTACCGCAATACTCAAAATTTCGAGTAAATCAAAATCTTTATTTTGAACACTCAATAACAATCCTTTAGAAAGCAGGAAATCTCCTACCAAAACGGCGATTTTGTTTTTCCAAAGTGCATTGATACTAAAAAAACCTCTTCTCTGATAACTTTCATCTACAACATCATCGTGAACCAAACTTGCGGTATGCAGCAATTCAACCAATGATGCACCACGCAAAGTTCTATCGTTTATTTCGCCAAACAAAGCTGCGCTATAAAGTACAAAAATAGGACGAATTTGCTTGCCCTTTCTTTTCACGATATAGGTCATGATGGTATCGAGCAGAGGAACTTTCGTTTTCATGCTCTGTCTGAACTGGGTTTCGAAATTCTCCAGATCCTTCAGAATGGGTTTTTTAATTTGCTCTATGCTTGAGCTCATGGGCTTTGCGAAGGTAACCAAATTTTATGTATTTGTTTAAACGTATTTGACAATATTTTGTCTTAAAATTGAGTAAATTCAATTAAATTTGGAAACATTTCAAGATGCAATTTATTACTCATTATTCTAATCAATTAAAATGGATGTTTTGTGGTTCTATTTTAATAATTACTGCATTTTTTTCTTGTGGCAGTTTGAAAACGAAGAATTCAAAACAGGTAAGTGTCCCTCAAAATAAAATGAATATGCGAGATTCAATAAATAAATATCCAACTTTTCACCAATTGGATGAAACATTACAATCCCATTTTTCAAATTCAACAGGAGTTGCGAAGGAAGATGCTGGTGTTTTTTTAGGGTCATTACAGAGTGATTATTCATCGTATAAACCCAATAATTTGGTGATGGACAGTATTCGTGAAATTTTGTCAGCTGGTAATGTATTGAAGGTTGATGTTTATGGCGGAAATTGGTGTTCTGATACGCGTTATGGCTTGGGCGGTTTAACCCATGTATTGGATGATTTGGGAATAAATAAAAAAGATTTTAGTTATATCAGGGTAGATAAAGATAAGAAAATGATTGATTTTAAATCTGAAGGAATTGAAATTTCCCGGGTACCACTTGTAATTTTTTTAAGAAACAATAAAGAAATTGGGAGAATTATTGAAAATCCAGTGGAGAGTTGGGAAAAAAACTTGCTGCAATTATTGCAAGCGAAACACTAGAGGTACTTCTTCTTTTGTGATTTCCTTAGCAGACCAAATATCCAACAGAAATTCCTTAGTTGATTGCAGGTTTTTCTTAAAAGATCTATATTTGGTAAAAATAATTAAAAACATAATTGCCTCTATTACGAGCATTGCTGTTTTCATTGGGTCGCTAAAAAAATTAGGAGCATAGTAATTGGAAGATTTATATAAAGCTTCTAAAAGGAATGTGGTACATATCCCAAAAACTGCTATGAATAGCGCATACATGCGTTGATGTTCTAAAGAGCCAAGTCTGGCAATAATGTATATTTCGTTATCGATTCCTTTTATTTCACCATGAATAAAGTTAACAAGTGGCTTTTTCTTTGTTATTGTTTCCAATTTAAAATCTTGACTACTCACTTCACCATAAAAGGATTTCACATTTTTATTGGTATTTTTATAATTGGCATCGCTTAAAAAAGTATGTAATTCAATTGCAGATTTAATTTGTTGCCTGTTTTGTTCTGATTTTAAGAAGATTGTTTTAAAAGGATATCCAAACATTTTTTATTGATTAGTGAGGGTTGAATTTATGTGATTCATTTCAATGCAAAGTTCGTTTAATAACTGGGTATTGTCGAAAATTCCGTTTCCTACAACAATGTAGTCGGCTCCATTGCTCCATGCATTTTTTGCATCGCTAACAGATTTGATGCCACCACCAACGAAGAGAATGCAATTCGTATTTTCATTCACTGCTTTAATAACGGATTGGGATACAGGATTTTGAGCACCAGAACCGGCATCAAGATACATCACTTTCATACCTAAGAATTCTCCGGCCATTGCAGTCGCGGCAGCGATATCTGGTTTGTCGTTTGGCATTGGCATTGTATTGCTCATGTACAAAGCAGAGGTGATTTTGCCAGACTCAACGAGCATATAACCTGTAGGAATGGCTTCAATATTATGTTTTTTTATCCATGGTGCTGCAGTCACATGTTTTCCAATAAGAAATTCTGGATTTCTACCTGAAATTAGACTCAAGAATAAAATTGCATCGGCATTTTCCACAAGCTGCATTTCATGTCCAGGGAAAAGTACAATATTTTTCGCGCCTAGTTTTTTAAGTTGTGCAACACAATTTTGAGTATTACCAGAAGAAACGAGTGAACCACCTATCAAAAATAAATCAATCTGAAATGTTAGTGCAATTTTCAAAATTTCATCTGTTTTTGATCCATGTTGATCCGGATCAATTAAAACGGCAATACATTTTTTAGCGTTGCTTTTTTGGGAAAATAGGTGATTGAGAACCATTGAATAAATCGTACACAAAGAAAGTGAAAAATGGTCTTTTTTTAGTTTTTATTTTGTGAAACTAAATTAAACTGAGTGACTGCGCACAAAGGCAAAAAATCAATTAAAAAAAAGTGCAAAATTACTACTTTTACTATAGTTATGATTATCAGTATATTACGTTTAAGTTATTGATCTGTAATCAAGTAAACTATTTCCACAGCCTAAACCCTTTTGTGCATTGGTTTTTTTCATTTTATGTGGATAAACGAATCATGATTATAGTTTTTAGATTGATAGTTTTGTTGCTCTATATTAATTTTTATAGCAAAGCAAACCCAAAAGTAAACTAAAATTTAAACCAAAAAACCAAAAAAACCATGAACCAACAAACAGTAAACAGTAGCGGACTAGAATTTGCTAGGTTAAACACAAAAGAAGGAGTTTCTCCTTTTGATTTATTTAAGTACGATTATAGAACATCGGTAATTAAAAAGCCAGATGGTAGCATCGTATTTGAAATGTTAAATGTGGAAGTTCCTGATGGTTGGAGTCAGGTAGCAACGGATATTTTGGCACAGAAATATTTCCGTAAAGCTGGAGTGCCTCAGGCCGATGGCTCAATGGGATGTGAAACATCTGTGAAACAAGTTGTTCATAGATTGGCTGAGTGTTGGCGTTTTTGGGGTGAGAAACATGGTTATTTTGCTTCGGCAACTGATGCACAAGTATTTTATGATGAGTTGGTTTACTCATTGTTGAATCAAGAATCAGCGCCAAATTCTCCACAGTGGTTTAATACAGGTTTGCATAATAGCTATGGTATTGCAGGAAAACCACAAGGTCATTACTTTGTAGATCCTACAACTGAAAAATTAATGAAATCAACAAGTGCTTATGAGCGTCCACAGCCACATGCATGTTTCATTTTGTCTGTAGATGATGATTTGGTTAATGAAGGTGGTATTATGGATCTTTGGGTTCGTGAAGCGAGAATTTTCAAATATGGTTCTGGTGTTGGAACTAACTTTTCTAAAATACGTGGTGCAGGTGAAAGATTGTCTGGTGGTGGAACGAGTAGTGGTTTAATGAGTTTCTTGCGTATTGGTGACAGAGCTGCTGGTGCTATTAAGAGTGGTGGAACAACACGTCGTGCTGCCAAAATGGTATGTTTAGATTTAGATCATCCAGAAGCAATGGAATTCATTGCATGGAAAAAAGGGGAAGAGAAAAAAGTAGCTGCATTAATTGCAGGCGGATACGCTAGCGATTATGAAGGTGAAGCATATAATACCGTTTCAGGTCAAAATAGTAACAATTCCTTGCGTATTCCTCATAAATTTTTTGATAAATTGCAAAAAGGAGAAGATTGGGATTTTACAGCTCGTTCAACTGGAGAGGTTATGAAAACTTTACCAGCTCAACAAGTATGGGATACCATCGGGGATGCTGCATGGGCTTGTGCCGATCCTGGGGTTCAATACGATGATACAATTAACGAATGGCACACCTGCCCTGAAGGTGGAAGAATCAATGCTTCTAATCCATGTTCAGAATATATGTTCTTAGACAATACAGCGTGTAACTTAGCTTCATTGAATTTGAGAAAATTCTTTAATGAAGATGAGTGTAAATTCGATGTAAATAGTTTAGAATATGCTGCAAGATTATGGACAACTGTACTTGAGATTTCTGTGTTAATGGCACAATTCCCAAGTAAAGAAGTGGCTCAATTGAGTTATGATTACAGAACTTTGGGATTGGGTTATGCCAACTTAGGTTCAGTATTGATGTGCGCGGGTATTCCTTATGATAGCAAAGAAGCAACTGCAATTTGCGGTTCAGTATCTGCAATTTTAACTGGTATATCTTATGCTACAAGTGCTGAAATGGCTGCTGTTAAAGGTACATTTAGCAAGTACGAAAAGAATAAGAAAAATATGTTGCGTGTAATTCGTAACCATCGTTATGCTGCTTACAACACTCCTTTGGCTTTTGAGGGATTGGGAATTAAGCCAGTTTGTATTGATGAAAAATATTGCCCTGATTATTTGTTGAAATCAGCTTGTAATTCTTGGGACAAAGCTGTTCAATGGGGTGAGAAATATGGATTTAGAAATGCACAATCAACCGTAATTGCTCCAACTGGAACAATTGGTTTGTTGATGGATTGTGATACAACAGGAATTGAGCCTGATTTTGCTTTGGTGAAATACAAGAAATTATCGGGTGGTGGATATTTCAAAATTGTAAATAATACAGTTCCAATTGCGTTGAAAAATTTAGGTTATTCTGAAGCTGACGTAACTGCGATTGTAAATTATGCTAAAGGAAACCAAACGTTTAAAGGTGCTCCTCACATCAATCATGAGACTTTAAAAGCAAAAGGATTTACAGATGCTGATTTAGAAAAAGTTGAATCTGAAGCTGTTATGGCATTTGAAATTGGCTTTATCTTTAACAAATACAGTTTGGGTGAAGAAACAATGAAAAACTTAGGTATCACTCCTGAGCAATACAATCATCCTAAATTTAATATGTTGCAAACCTTAGGTTTCGATAGAAAACAAATTACGGAGGCAAATAACTTTGTTGTAGGAACAATGACAGTTGAGGGTGCTCCTAATTTGAAAGAAGAGCATTTGCCAGTATTTGATTGTGCTAATAAGTGTGGTAACATTGGTGTTAGATATATTCACCCTTTTGCCCATATCAGAATGATGGCTGCAGCGCAACCATTTATTTCAGGTGCAATTAGCAAAACAATTAACTTGCCAAACGAAGCTACAGTTGAAGATATCAAAGCTTGTTATGAATTAAGTTGGAAATTAGGTTTGAAAGCCAACGCTTTATATCGCGATGGTTGTAAATTGAGCCAACCATTGAGTAATAAATCTGAAAGCCAAGAAGAGGCTGATAAAGACGATAAAGAAGCAGCTGATAGAGAAACCGCTGCAATGGCTAAAGATGCAACTGGCAAAGAAAAAGTAATTCGTATTGCCGAAGAATTAACTCCAGATATCGTTTTAGAAGCTGCTAAACGCATTTTGAGTGAAAGCCCTGATACAAAGTTCAAACGTCAACTTTCTAACATTGTAGAGAAAAAACGTTTGCCAAACCGTAGAAATGGATTTACGCAAAAAGGTAGAGTAGGAGGACAAACCATATTTGTTCGTACTGGAGAATATGATGATGGAACATTGGGTGAAATCTTTATTGATATGCACAAAGAAGGAGCGAGTTTCCGTTCGTTGATGAACTGTTTCTCAATTGCTATTTCTGTTGGATTGCAATATGGTGTTCCTTTGGAAGAGTTTGTAGATAAATTCGCATTTACTCGTTTTGAACCAAGTGGAATGGTTGAAGGTCATCAAAATGTAAAAAATGCAACTTCTATTGTTGATTATATTTTTAGATTATTAGGTTTCGAATATTTAAATCGCGAAGATTTGGTACAAGTAAAACCAAGTGATTTATTGCCTATGGAAAAATCTCCAGAAGCACCAATTATTTCTGAGTTCAAGCCTGTGTTTAATCCGGAACCTATTTCTTTAGATATGGTTCGTGCCGCTAAAGCAGAGGCTTCAGGAGCAAAAGACATGCAAGATCATTTAAGAGAAGTTCAAAGTGATGCACCAGCTTGTAATGTTTGTGGACATATCACTGTAAGAAGTGGTACATGTTACAAATGTTTGAATTGTGGCAATAGCTTAGGTTGTAGTTAAGAGGTTAATATTTGCAATTTTAAGTATAAAGTGGCTCTCGTTAGGGAGCCTCTTTTGTTTAATTTATATTTTAAACATACCTTTACTTTTAATTAAAGGTTTTTTAATGTTTAAAAATCATAAATATGCTATTGATTTTAAGGTGATTCGCCAATGGTTTATTGCTTTAATTTTAATATTTGTGACAAATACGTCAAACGCACAAGCAAAATTTACAGCAAAAAACACAAAAGGTTGCACACCCTTAACAGTTGCATTTGTTGATTTATCTGTTGGTGCAGTTAGTTGGAGTTGGGATTTGGGAAATGGAAATACAAGTGTGCTTCAAAATCCATCTGCCATTTATTATAATCCCGGAAAATACACAGTTAAATTAATTGCTACCGATTCCAAAGGAAATAAAACCACCTTCACGCAAACCAATTATATCACCGCTTATAAGTCGCCTAAAGCGAATTTTAATTATACCCCAGCATCAATTTGCGCGGGTAAATCAATACGGTTTACTGAAACATGCACCGCCGGAGATACGGTCATTGCTAAATATAGTTGGGATATGGGAGATGGAACTGTTTTGAATACCAAAAATCCAGTGCACAATTACAATGCTTCCGGTGTATTTTCTGTTTCTTTAGTGGTTACCGATGGACATGGTTGCCAAGACAAAATCCAACTCAATAAAATCATTAAAGTAAACCCAAATCCCGTGTCTGCCTTTGGCATTGATTCTGGATATGATTGCGTTGTGCCAACTTGGATTCCATTTGTGAATAAAAGTACAGGAACAGGATTGACTTATACTTGGTACTTTGGTGATGGAACAACGAGTAATCTTAAAAATCCACGGCATAAATATGCTTCATTAGGAACATATACAGTTTCATTAAAAGTAACAGATGCTTCGGGTTGCTTAGATTCATTTGCAATGGTAAATGGATTGTATTTGGGGCCTTTAAAAGCTGATTTTTTGGCGGATCAAACTATATTTTGTGGTCCAGGATTGGTGAATTTTGACAATAAGAGTACTTTCAATGGCGGCTTGAAGTTTGAATGGGATTTTGGAGATGGTACAAAATCAAACAAGGCTTTTCCTTCGCATATTTATAATAATTCAGGTAATTATACTGTTAGCCTGAAAATTCAATCTATTTTTAGATCGTGTTCGGCACAATTAACTAAAAATAATTACATCAGAATTAATCCAAAACCCAATGGTAAAATAGTATTGGCAGATTCTTTTCCTTGTACAATTCCATTTGATATTGAAGCCACTTATGTAGATACCGCTAAAATTAAGTCAATTCAATGGTTTGCCAAAGTGGACATGGGTTCGTATACAGCTCGGTATTATTTGGGAAATACAAATCCCTTAAAAACAAAAATTGGAAATAAAGCAATCAATAATATTGTTGCGGTTGTTACCAATGAATATGGTTGTACCGATTCAATTGTATACGAGAATTTACAAACCAATATTACATCCATTACCCCAATTGGGGCTTTGTCTGGATGTGCACCATTCTTATTTGTTGGGGACATGAATGTTTCAACAAACCGTCAAATTATAGGATATGGATGGGACTTTGGAAATAACGATATTTACAACACGAAAAAGGTAAAACGTATGTTTCTGGATACAGGAACATATACAGTGAGGGTTTTTGTTAAAACATACAAGAATTGTATTACAGAAAAGTACTTTACGGTTAAAGTGGGTATGAAAACGAACCCTCGTTTTTTCACAGATAGACATGGATTGATTTGTAACAATACGGACCCAATTAAATTTGTGAATGCTACAAAATATCCTGGTTTTACAATTGATAGTTTTCGCTGGGTATTCGATGATTCTTCGAATAAATCATCAGTTACCATGATAAAGCCTTGGGGTAAATTACCAACGCCATATACAAAAACTAATGTAAAACATATCTACGACAGAGATACTGGATGGGTAGTTCCTCAGCTTATTTCTTATCACAATGGATGTCCTGATACTGCATATCAGATTGATTCTTTTAAAGTAGTCGCGGCCTATGCCAGAATTTTATTTAGTTATGATATTTGTAATACGCGTAAGCTTTATGCCATTAATGTTTCTTCTAAATACACAAAATTCAAATGGTTTATCGATGGTAAACCATACTACACAGATTCTGTAGAGTTAGATCCTTCAAAATACCATGGGGTTGTTCTAAGGGTTTGGGATGATTCAACGGGGTGTTGGGATACTGCTCAAACATATTTTGTTACACCACCATCTCCCAATGGGAGAATTACAGTTCTCAATTCGAAATTATGTGCTCCTGGTTTTGCAAGTCTTTCTGAAGATGGATTTCCTGCAAACACTGTAAATTGGAATATAAACGGCAAGGATACCGCCATTGGAAAAACGGCATTTACTTTTAAATTTGATTCAGCCGGTGTTTATGTTATTAAGCTCATAGTAAACTATACTAAGTATTGTAAACAATATGATAGTCTGATATTTGATGTGGGCGAATCCAATTTAAAGGGTTCTGTAATCTATCCTACTACTTGCTTACCGGCAGATATTACTTTAATTGACAGTAGTTATTCATCTAAGAAGAAACATTTGTGGATTTTGAGTAATGGTGATACGCTAAGGATTAATTCAACCAATACCAAATATACCATACAAAATTCATTTAAAGACACACTTTGGGCACGATTAATTACTGAAGGTACTTCAATTTGTGAACCGAGTACTTTAATTCCAATACCAATTAAAGGTCCTGGTTTTAAAACTAGGCTAATTTGGGAGCATACCTGTTCTACAAGTAATTTAAAGGGATATATTGATAAGAAGAGGCTTTCTGATGTTTACATGTATTCTTGGGACATGGGAGACGGCAAAAAGTATACAAGCCAGAACATTAATCATAAATTCGCCGATTCAGGTTATTATATAGTTACAGTTGTTGTTACTGATGGTTCGAATTGTTATGCAAAGCAACAATATCAAGTTTATTTTCCAGGTCAAAGATTGAAAGTAAGGGTAAATTATACCACGGTTGGAACCAAATGTCCTCCAATGTTGGTCAATTTTAGAGATTCTAGCTTGTCATCAAATGTATCTATCCGGAAATGGCTTTGGGATTTCGGAGACAATAGTACTTCTCTTTTGCAGCATCCAAGTCACCAATACTTGAATCCAGGTAAATATACCATTTCATTGACCATTACAGATTCTTTAGGTTGTTCAAATAGTAAAACCTTTTTATACTTAATTCTGGTTCCTGGTCCGGATGGTAAGTTTACCTTTTCTCCAAATAAAGGATGTTTGCCACTCTTTGTGCAATTTAAGGACAGTGTAAATTCACAAACTGTATATAAAGAATGGGATTACGGAGATGGGGTGGTGCTAACTGGAAATAATGGGATTCACAAATACAGTGTGCCAGGCAAATACATGCCAGCATTGATTTTGAAGGATTCATTTGGTTGTAAACGAATAATTAAACCAACAGATACCATTTTTGTATTTGATAATCCCAAAACGCAGTTTAGCAAACAAGGATTGTGCCTTAGAGATTCCATTCAATTTAGCTCAACGAGTACTTGTTCTGATGCTCTAATTACGATGGTGAAATGGGATTTTCTTAATGAAAATTTCAGTGTTTTTGGTGATTCAATTAAGCATAAATTTAGCAATAAAAGCAATAATTTACAGTTGATAACCAAATCAAAAAATGGATGCTTAGATACATTGAAATTCGGAGTAAAACTGAATCAACCTTCTGTTCAAATTGCATCAAACACGAATATTGTTTGTTTGGGCCAAAATTGGTCTGCAAATGCAAAAGTATTTTCAGATACTGCCATTCAAAATTCGTATTGGTTATTTAATGGATTACCAAGCCAAACAGGATTGACGTTTAATTTTGTCCCTCAAAAATCAGATGTTTATCATTTGCAGTTTTTCATCTCTGATAAATTGGGCTGTTGGGATACTGCCAAGTCTGAAATAAAAATTCAGGTTGGTGATACAATTATTCCTTTTGCTCCAACATGGCGAAGGGTAAGTGTTTTGAATGATGTAACGCACGAATTGGTATGGAAAAAATATCCTTCATTTGATTTTTCACAATATATAGTTTATGCCGACAAAGGGACTGGATTTTTGCCAATTAGTACATTGTCGAATATTACAGATACCATTCTTAATATTGGGGGTGTTGATGCACTTCATCGAAGTGATTGTTACAAAATAGCCACTAACAACTTGTGTAAATTCACCCAAAAGGAAGGAACATTAAACAAACATTGTACAATTGAACTAAGAGGCAAAGCCAGTGTAAATGCGAGTATTTTGAATTGGAGCAATTATGTGGGTTGGGCAGTTGATAAATATGTAGTTTACAGACAAATTGGGACGTCTAATTTTGATAGCATTGGACAAGTTGATGGGTCTACTTTTGGTTATATTGACACAAGTATCAAATGCTACAAGGTTCATCATTACAAAGTCAAGGCATATCAAAATGGAGGTTTAAATGAGTTTAGTTGGAGTGATACTTGTCATGTTTCTCCTATTTATTTGAATCAAGTTGCGCCGCCTGAAATGAAGCGGGCAACTGTTTTGAATGATCAATATGTGAGGGTAGAATGGCAACAACTTATAAAAAATAAAATTTCTTTAGAACGATTTGTGATCGTTGGCAAGGAAAACAGATCTAATAATAAAAACATTTGGATTGTGAATGCGAAGTCTGATTCTTTGGTGGTAAATGACAAATCATTTGCGGTAGATAATGCGAATGCAGTATACAAGGTATTGGGTATAGATGAATGTGGTGATAGTAGTAAATTTTCATTGGTTGCGCAATCTATACTTTTAGATGTTTCAATGACAAATCAATATTTTCCATTGTTGCAATGGAATAAATATGTTGAATGGCCTGACGGGGTGAAAGAATATATTGTGGAGCGCAATAGCGGAAATGGACTAGTTGAAATTGATCGCATTCCGGCTTCGGATTCAATTTATATTGACCCTTTACCTAGTTTAAACTGTTTGCCTAAATTAGAATATCGGATTACCGCGTTGAGAAATAAAACTGTGGGTGCAGACAGTTCTTGGTTTAATAATAGTTGCAGTAATATTGATGATCCGGGTGTGAAAACGAAAGTATTTATTCCTAACGCATTTACACCTAACGGAAATAATTTAAATGAATTATTTAAGCCAGAGGGTATTTTTATTGCAAATTACACCATGAAAATATATAACCGATGGGGAGAGAAGGTTTTTGAGGGACAAGGATGCGGCAGCGGTTGGGATGGTATTTACAGGAGTGAAATTGTTCCTGGTGGGGTATATGTTTACATTGTAAATGTCAAAGGAACTGATGGTAAATGGTATCCTTTTAGCGGTGATGTAACCGTTTTGCGCTAATAATCTTCCTTTTTATAAGTTTAACCCTTTTAGTTGGCTGAATTTTGTAAATTTGCCTCATATTATTCAAATGGCTTTCGAGAAAATAAAACGCAGTGAGAATTATAGTGAGTGGTACAATAACTTGGTAAATAATGCCGATTTAGCTGAACACAGTGCTGTAAAAGGATGTATGGTAATTAAACCATATGGCTATGCAATTTGGGAAAAAATGCAACGTCAATTAGATCAGATGTTTAAAGATACTGGTCATAGCAATGCTTATTTTCCATTGTTTGTTCCCAAAAGCTTGTTTGAAAAGGAAGAAAAAAATGCAGAAGGTTTTGCCAAAGAATGTGCAATTGTAACGCATTACAGGTTAAAAGCCGACCCTGAAAATCCAGGAAAATTAATTCCTGATCCAGATTCTAAATTAACAGAAGAGTTAATTGTAAGACCTACCAGTGAGGCAATTATATGGAATACTTATAAAAATTGGATTCAAAGTTACCGTGATTTGCCGATTTTGATCAACCAGTGGGCCAATGTGGTTCGTTGGGAAATGAGAACACGTTTATTCTTGAGAACAGCAGAGTTTTTATGGCAGGAAGGCCATACGGCGCATGCTACTAAAACTGAAGCAATTGCAGAAACCGAGCAAATGTTAGAGGTTTACGCTGAATTTGCAGAAACTTTTATGGCAATTCCTGTAATTAAAGGATTGAAAACTGAAAATGAGCGATTTGCGGGAGCCGACGAAACATATTGTATTGAAGGAATGATGCAAGATGGAAAGGCGCTTCAAATGGGTACGTCGCATTTCTTAGGTCAGAATTTTGCAAAAGCATTTGATGTAAAATTCCAAAGCAAAGAAGGTACTCTTGATTATGTTTGGGCAACGAGTTGGGGTGTTTCTACCCGTTTAATGGGTGCTCTGGTTATGGTTCACAGTGATGATGAAGGACTTGTGTTGCCACCAAAATTGGCTCCTATTCAAGTGGTTGCGGTGCCTATTTATAAAACAGCTGAAGAATACGATCAAATTTGTGAAAGGTTGGATGGCATTCTCGGCGAATTGAAAAAATTGGGTATTTCTGTGAAATTAGACAATCGTGATACCTATAAGCCTGGATTTAAATTTGCAGAATGGGAATTAAAAGGAGTGCCCGTTCGTTTGGCAATGGGACCAAGAGATTTCGCAGATGGTACAGTGGAATTGGCTCGTAGAGATTTGAAAACAAAAGAAGTTGTTTCAATAGAAGGTATTGAATCTTTTATTTCGAATTTGTTAGATGAAATTCAAAATTCACTCTTTCAAAAAGCGTTAGATTTCAGGAAGGAAAGATATTTTGAAGCCAACAATTGGGATGAGTTTTTGGATGTAATTAACAACAAACAAGGTTTTGCTTATGCGCATTGGGATGGTACAAATGAGACTGAATCAAAAATTAAAGAGCTAACAAAGGCTACTATTCGTTGTATTCCATTAGAAAATCAATTGGAAGACGGAAAGTGTGTGTTAACCGGAAACACATCAAAACAGAGGGTGGTTTTTGCTAAATCGTATTAAAATCAACAATTATACAGGAAAAAAGCCAATTGAATTTTCAATTGGCTTTTTTATTTCCTTTCAACGATAACGGCGTTTCTATGGGCCAATGTTCTTTTTTGGTTGATTCCGCCAATGAAGAAGAATCCCAGTTGTTCATGTGTTTCTGGTTTCAATGATTTTTGTGATGTCTTCAATTTTCATTTTTTCTAAGGGATAAAATCGGATTGATAAAGATGGCGCCTATAATGATGATTGTGCCAACATAAAACTTCATGTTGAGTTCGTTATTTTCATGGAAAATTAATATTCCTAAGATAATTCCATAAATAGGCTCGAGGTTTACTGTTAAGTTTGCGGTGAACGCGCTGAGGTATTTTAATGAATAGGTTCCTAAATAAAAAGTAAGGTTGGTGCAAAAAATAGCAAGAACAAGTACCCAAATCAAGTCGAGTGAACCATTTTGTAAATTTTGAGGATCAAACTTTGAAATATCTACTTGAGGATACCAGATTGTATGTTCTGTAGTTAGTGGAACAATAAAAGAAAGTAATAAGGCGCCAGCGAGCATCTCTATGGCGCTAATTGTTAATGGATGGGATTTCTCTATGTTTTTCTTATTGAGTGTCGTAAATAGGGCTGCCAAAGCAGCGCTGATTAATCCTGTTCCTATTGCAGCGGGATATGAAATGTTGTCATTGTTATTTTCAGGAAGAGAGAAGCTAATAAATAGTACACCAACAATAACCACCAAACCAATGAGAATGTCTTTTTTAATAAATTTCGATTTAAGAATAAGAGGTTCAATAATTGCTGCAAAAAATGAAGCTGAACCCAAGCAAGCAAGTGTAATTGAAACTGAGTTTCCTAGTTTGATACTTCCATAAAATGTGAGCCAGTGCGCGCAAACAATAATTCCAATTAAGAAAAATGTACGAAAATGAGCAAACGAAATGGTTTTTAATCCTTTCCATACCGTTGGAATAAGAAAATAGGCGAATGCCGCAATTGTCATTCTATGCCAAACAAGGGTGGTAGAACCATATGAGATAAGTTTGCCAAAAATGGCAGTAAATCCCCACAGAAAAACGGCAATATGAAGAAAAAATAGGGCTTTAAAGTTTTGGGATTGTTTCACAGTATGGCTTTAAAAAATCAAGGCCGCGCTAGAAGGCACGGCCAGGATGTTGTTGGTATTATAAAAGCGCGTAACAGTTGGCGTTACCGAATAAACGATAACAATACAAATATACGGCACCAAAATTATTAAATCAAGTACAAATGGGTAAAAAAAATGTTAATTATATTTTCCCTTGAATTTGTCCTTTATTTCATTCACTATATTTCGTAATTCTTGCTCTTTATCTTTGTTCATGATAAGCAGAACATCATCGGAATCTACAATCACCACATTTTCTAAGCCACTAATTACCAATAGTTTGTCGTTGTTAGAGAATACCAAATTTTCTTTTGATTGATATGCACGAATGTTGTTGCCTATTAAACTATTGTTTGAACTGTCTTTTTTAGACACATCCCATAAACTTTTCCACGTACCAAGATCGCTCCAACCAAAGTTAGATGGCAGAACAAAAACGTTCTTATCCTTTTCCATAATTCCATAGTCAATAGAAATGCTTGGGCATTGTCCGTAGGTTATTTCCAATTCATTTAAAATATTGGTGGAATTGAAATCCAATTCACTAAAAAGTTGGTAAATTTCAGGCAATAGTTGTTCGAATCTATTTGTAATTGCGTTTAAGCTCCACACAAAAATGCCGGCATTCCATAAAAATTCACCGCTCTCAATAAAGCTTTTGGCAATTTCTTCTGTAGGTTTTTCAGTAAAAGTTTTTACTTCATGTATTCCATTAGAAGTAGCTTTGGGATTGAATTGGATATATCCATAACCCGTATCTGGTCGGCTAGGTTGAATACCTAAAGTTACCAATGCATCATTTTCTTCTGCAAAATCCAATGCCTTTAAGGAAGTATCAATGAATTGCTTTTCTTGGGTAATTAAATGATCTGAAGGGGCAATAATGCAAATAGCGTTAGGATTGATTTGCTTTAATTTGAAAGTAGCTAATGCAATACATGGTGCCGTATTTCTAGCCAAAGGCTCTTCAAGTATTTGATTTCTTTGAATGGTAGGAATGTGTGTTTGAACCAATTCAACATAATCTTTGTTTGTAACAATGTAAATGTTTTCTTCTGGAATAAATTCAGCAAAACGCATGTATGTTTGGGTAATGAGCGACTGTCCTGTACCCAATATATCCATAAATTGTTTAGGGAAATTCTTCTTGCTTACTGGCCAAAATCGTGAACCGATTCCGCCAGCCATAATAATTACATAATGATTTTTATTTTTCATATTTTAATTAAATAATGCCCTCTGAATATAAGTCATGCAAATGTATTAATCCCACATATTGATTATTTTTGGTTACAATGAGTTGGGTTATTTTTTTGTCTTGCATAAACTGACCAGCTTTCGCTGCCAGGGATTCTGCATCAATAGAAAGCGGATTGATTGACATAATATTTTGGGCTGTTAAATGATAGAAATCGTCAAATTTGTTAAGCATTCTTCTAATGTCTCCATCAGTAATAATGCCTAATATATTGTTTTGATTGTCGATTACTGGAGTTGCACCTAAACGACTTTCAGTGATTGTAACTATTACTTTTTTCCAAGGATCGGTAGGTAAAACCTGAGGTTTGGCATTTCTCGTTGCAATTTCTTCGCATTTTAGATATAATTTTTTCCCTAATGCTCCACCAGGATGGTATTTAGAAAAATCTTGTCCAGAAAAATTCCGAAGTTGTAATAAAGAAATGGCAATGGCGTCACCCATAATTAACTGGGCTGTTGTGCTAGTTGTAGGTGCTAAATTATTGGGGCAAGCTTCTTTGTCAACGGTTGTATCGATTACCAAATCAGCCATTTTTGCCAATTCGGAATTCATGTTTCCAACAATTGCAACCAAGGTATTTCCAAACTGCTTCAATAAAGGTGCAAGTGCTTTGATTTCAGGCGTATTTCCACTTTTAGATATAGCAATGATTACATCGTTTTTTTGGATCATTCCCAAATCGCCATGAATGGCATCGGCTGCATGCATGAATAGGGCAGGCTGACCCGTGCTATTCATCGTTGCACTTATCTTTTGAGCAATGATAGCACTTTTTCCAATTCCTGTCAAAACCACTCTTCCCTCTGAAGCCAAAATAAGTTCTATGGCTTTGATAAAGTCGTTTTCAACAAATGAAGGTAAAACTTGCAAAGACGTTAATTCGTTTTGGATTGCTTCAACTGCGACTTTATGAATGATATGGTATTGATTTGTTGGCAATGTCTAATTTTTTGTTTCAAATTAACTAAAAAAATGTGACTTTAAGGGTTGAAATGGCCCATTTTGATTAAATAAATATTACCATTTCAAAAAAACGTTGTATCTTCACATCTCAAATATGGTAGTTTTTATACCATGACAGTTTCATAATAACAATTATTTTTAACATAATAAAATAGAATTTATAGAGCAATATGCAGGCAGCATTTCAAGACGCAAAGGACCCCAAAAGATGTTTAAAGGAATTCTTTGGATTTGATGGATTTAAGGGTAATCAGGAAGAAGTAATTGATAGTATTTTAAATGGCGAAGATTGTTTTGTGATTATGCCAACAGGGGCTGGAAAGTCACTTTGTTATCAATTGCCCGCTTTAATGATGGAAGGAACTGCTATTGTAATTTCCCCACTTATTGCATTAATGAAAAATCAGGTGGATAATATTCGTGGTTTTTCTGATAGCAATGGTTTAGCGCATTTTTTAAATAGTTCGTTGAGCAAATCTGATTTGAGTAATGTGGTTACTGATATGTTGGCTGGTGATACAAAATTATTGTATGTGGCGCCTGAAACTTTGAGAAAAGAAGATACACTAGAGCTATTAAGTAAAGTAAAAATATCATTCGTTGCTGTTGATGAGGCCCATTGTATTTCTGAATGGGGACATGATTTTAGACCCGAATACCGAAAAATCCGTCAAATGGTTAAAGCAATTGGTGAAGTGCCAATTTTGGCTTTAACTGCTACTGCTACCCCTAAGGTGCAATATGACATTCAAAAGAATCTTGGAATGTTAGATGCAAAGTTGTTCAAGAGTTCATTTAACCGGGGAAATCTATATTATCAAGTAAAACCGAAAGGTAGAAAAGACATTGTACATAAAGAAATGTTGTCTTTTATCAAACAACATCACGACCAATCAGGTATTGTATATTGTTTGTCGCGCAAAAAGGTTGAAGAAATTGCAGAAATGCTTAAAATGAATGGAATCAAAGCGCTTCCATATCATGCGGGGTTGGATGCCAAAGTACGAGCAAATCACCAAGATGCGTTTTTGATGGAAGATTGCAATGTAATTGTTGCCACCATTGCTTTTGGTATGGGTATAGATAAGCCAGATGTGCGTTTTGTAATTCACTATGATGTGCCAAAAAGTATAGAAGGATACTATCAAGAAACAGGTCGGGCAGGTAGAGATGGAATGACTGGAGATTGTTTAATCTATTACAATCCGAATGACGTTGAAAAGTTAGAGAAATTCATGAAAGATAAGCCTGTTGCAGAGCAGGAAATCGGAGGATTGTTGTTGGCTGAAACAGCTGCATTTGCAGAAAGTTCTCAATGTA